>OJAU01000006.1_pt1 | contig 281193 bp, 263 predicted proteins | sample 1589791 | NCBI WGS metagenome assembly OJAU01 (sample SAMN05416849, study PRJEB24817) | seawater metagenome | isolation source: Sea water | place: Canada:Atlantic | collected 2013-07 | reverse complement strand
CTACACAGAGTAGATCGTCGGCAGCGTCAGATGTGTATAAGAGACAGATTGTGCAATCAGGGTGCCGATATCGGAGTCGAGGGCAGTCGTCAGGCCGACAACTGCATCCACACCGTCCACGCCCTGTCCGGCGAATACTGTGCCTGGGTCGCCGCTGCCGGTTTCAGCTGTCGCGGTCAGGCGGACATCTGCCGTGTCCTGATCATCCGGGTTCGCGCCATCCAGCTCCGTGATGACAAACAGACGAAGGCTATCGTCGGCAAGAATGGTCGGGGTCGATCCGCCGAAGGGGATAACCGTGTCTTCGCCTTCGTCATAAACGCCATTGCCGTTGCTGTCGTAAGCGAATTTAACGATGGAGGGATCAAAGTCGTCGCCAACGATCGCCGGGTCGACTTCAATCTCGTATGCTTCTGGGCCGTTACCAGTGTTGTTGACCTGAAAGGTGAGAACCGCGCCGTTATCGTCAATCGCGACATTGCCACCATCAAGCGACTGGACCGCAACATCGAGGATTTCGTCCACCTGCACGGTGACAGTGTTCGACGGAACCGTCTCGGTCACGCCGCCAATAGTATAGGTTGCTTCCGCCGTGTTATCGATCGGCGTACCTGCAGGGACACCCGCAGCCATAGCGGCGGAGGGCAGGGCGATGGCGGTAATAGTGGCAGATGCCAGCAGTCCGCTTTTGATTGCTATGCGTTTCATGGATAAGATTAATGGGACAAATTTGTTAAGAACTCCTTCAACATGATCGAGAAACGTTTGTTATTTCATGTTCATGTTTGGCTTCCGGACAATCGTATATAAGCTCATGGTTTCTTCGGAAGCGCGAAAACTCGAGACTTCGGGCAGGTTCGAGTGCGCCAAAGCTCAGCTATAGAAGGTCAGCTTCTCAGCAATTGGCCACAGAAAAATCCCCGGACATTTCTGCCAAGGGTATCGAAAGCATATTGCGTATGATGGGAATATCCACTGGTCGGGACGATAGGATTCGAACCTACGACCCCCACACCCCCAGTGTGGTGCGCTACCAGACTGCGCTACGTCCCGATCAGTGGAAGGCGCGCCTATAGGGTTGCGATATCTTCTAGGCAAGCTTGCTTTGCTTTCGCAGAGGTGTTCCTTCCAACTGCATCCGTACAAACAATTGGGCGACAGTTGACGCCGGGCCGCGCTGTCCCCGCGACCATCCGCAATCGATTGCTCAGCCCATGCAATCTTGCTAGGCGCGCGCCACAGAGTGTCGCTGTCGGTCAATATTGCCGGGAGCGCACCACAAACGCCCCTTGATACTCAGCTTTTACCGGACTTTTTCATGTTTGACATTCTAACCGCCGCGGCCAGCGCAGACGCGCCGCCCGCATGGGTGCAATTCCTGCCCCTGATCGGCATGGGTCTGATATTCTGGTTTTTGATTATCCGCCCGCAAATGAAGCGGCAGAAAGAGCATCAAACCAAAGTTGCCGGACTGAAGAAAGGCGATCAGGTCGTCACAGCGGGCGGCCTAGTGGGCAAGGTAGTGAAAATCGACGACGATTACGCCGACATCGATCTGGGCGGGGGAACCCGCGTAAAAGCAGTCAAGGCAACCATTGGCGACGTGATCCCGCCAGCGGGCGCGAAGCCTGCTAACGACTGACTGGGACATATTAGACGATGCTAGAATTCCCTCGCATTAAACGGATATGGCTCTGGGGCCTCACATTGCTGTGTTGTCTCGCCGCTTTGCCGTCCTTGCTGTCATCGACCAGTCTGACCTGGCCCGAGGCTTTGCCCGACCCGACTGTTAATCTGGGGCTGGACCTTGCCGGGGGTAGCCACATCCTGCTGGAAGCGGAAACCGAACAGGTTGCCGCCCAGCGTCTCGAAAATATGGAAGAGGGTATACGCAGCGTACTGCGTGATGCCGAACCGCGTATCCGCATCGGCGATGTTTCGACGGGCGAGGGGCAATTGTCCTTTATGCTGGAAAACAGCGGCGACATCGACCGCGCCCGAGAGTTGATGACCCCGCAGATGAATGGCGATGGACTGGTACAGGAATGGGAACTGACCGTTGTCGATTCCTCCCGGGTCGTCCTGACGCAGACCGCAGCCGGTCTGGAAACAGCTGTTACACAAGCGATGGACAGTGCCACTGAAGTCGTGCGCAAGCGGATCGATGAACTGGGCACGCGAGAGCCGACGATCATCCGGCAGGGCGATACCCGCATTGTGGTGCAGGTGCCCGGTCTACAGGACCCCGACAAGCTGAAGGATCTGCTGGGCCAAACGGCTAAACTGGAGTTCAAACTGGTCGATCAGACTGCACTTCCGACCGATGTGCAGCAGGGTATTGCCCCTCCAGGCAGCCAGATATTCCCTTACGCGGCGGGAACGCCTGGCGAGGGCACGTCTATCGCTGTGCGTCGGCTGGGCGGCATTCAGGGTGATAATCTGATTAATGCTCAGGCCGGAGTTAATCCTGAAAACCAGCAAAACATCGTCAACATTACTTTCGACCAGCAAGGTGGCCAGCGGTTCGCGCAGCTGACGACGAATAATGTGAACAAGCCGTTTGCAATTATCCTCGATGGAGAAGTGCTTTCTGCACCCAATATCAACGAACCGATTTTGGGTGGCAGTGCGCAGATATCCGGCAGTTTCGATGCAGAGAGCGCCAATGCGCTGTCGATCTCGCTACGTTCGGGCGCATTGCCGGTTGATCTGGCTGTGGTAGAGGAGCGGACCGTTGGGCCCGACCTAGGGGCAGACTCGATCCGCCGCGGGATGCTTGCAATGGCGCTGGGCTCGCTCTTTGTGATCGGATTGATGATCGCGACTTACGGACGGTTTGGTGTGTATGCGACCATCGCGCTGGTTTTCAATGTCCTGATGATCCTCGGTATTATGGCTGTTCTCAATACAACGCTGACTTTGCCGGGTATTGCCGGTTTCGTGCTTACCATCGGGGCGGCGGTTGATGCCAATGTGCTGATCAACGAGCGTATCCGAGAGGAACGCAGGCGGGGACGCAGGGTTATTGCGGCGGTCGAGAATGGTTATCGAGAGGCCAGCCGCGCAATTTACGATGCCAACATTACCAATTTTATTGCCGGGGTGCTGCTGTTCCTGTTCGGCTCTGGCCCTGTCCGCGGGTTCGCAGTGGTTTTGATAATCGGCCTGTTCACCAGTGTCTTTACCGCCGTGGTGATGACGCGGATGTGGGTGTCGGATTGGCTGCGCGCCAAACGCCCCTCGGAACTGCACATTTAAGGGAACGATACGATGAAACTTCTCAAACTCGTACCCGATGATACAAACATCAAATTCCTGAAATGGCGTGTGCCGTTCTACGTGTTCAGCGTCTTGCTGATGGCGGCCAGTTGGGGGTTGGTGCTGACAAAGGGCTTGAACTACGGCGTCGACTTCGCCGGAGGTCAGGAAATACGCGCAACATTCGTTGGCGAAACAGAAGCCCCAATCAGCGAAATTCGCCAGTCACTGACGGCGATTGACGATGTCGGCGACCCGGTTGTGCAGCGCTTCGGCGCAGCAAACGAAGTCTCGATCCGGGTCAAGTTGCCGCCAGAAGCAGAAGGCGACAAGGAATTCGCCGACCGCCTGACGCGCGAGATTACCGACACGTTGCAAACCGATCATCCCGAAGTCCGCATAGACGGCGTGGATTCTGTTTCTGGCAAGGTGTCGGGCGAGTTCCGCTCTGCTGCCGTCTGGGCATTGCTGGCCGCGATGGGGGCCATTGCAATCTACATCTGGATTCGCTTCGAATGGCAGTTCGGGGTGGGTGCATTGTTCGCTCTGGCGCATGACGTATCGCTGGCGCTGGGAATGTTTGCATTGTTCCAGATGGAATTCAGCCTGCAAATCATCGCCGCCATTCTTGCGATCATCGGCTATTCGCTGAACGATACGATCGTAGTGTACGACCGTATACGCGAGAACCTAAAGAAATTCCGCAAGATGCCAATGGCGGAATTGCTTGATCTGTCGGTTAACGAAACACTCGCACGTACTGTGATGACCTCGCTGACGTTGCTCGTGGCTCTGATGCCCCTGCTGTTTTTTGGCCCTGCCAGCTTGTTTGGCCTGGTTGCAGCCATCGTGCTGGGACTGTTCGTCGGAACGTACAGCTCAGTTTATATGGCTGCACCAATCCTGATCTGGCTCGGTGTATCGAGCGATAGCTTCGTACCCCAGGAAACAGAAATGGACCGACAGGAAAAAATTGCACGCGGTGAAACCGCGTAACTGCACAGAATTGGCAGTTCAGGGATGGGGCGCTGGCAACAGCGCCTCGTAATGCTCGGCCAGCTTTGCACCATTGACCCGCCAGTCGAACTGTTCGGCCATCGCAACCGTAGCCTGACTTTCGGGTGGATCGGCCAGAACGGCGTTGATGCCAACTGCGATTGCCTGAGCATTGCGCTTCACGATGCGCCCCGCAGCGGGACCGGTCACAACCTCCCGTGCGCCGCCTGCATCTGTAATAACCAGCGGTGTGCCGCAGGCGAGCGCCTCTACCCACGCATTGGCGAGGCCTTCGCTGGCAGAGGGCAGGACCATGACGTTAGCTGCAGACAGCACCAGTGGCAGCAGATCATGGTCCAGCAAGCCGAGGAAATGCACTCTGTCACTCACCCCTTGATTGACCGCCAGAGTCCGCAACTCTGCCTCGTCCTCTCCCTTGCCAACCAGTAGCAGCCGAGCCCTCGGAACAGCTTTGAGCGCCTCTATGACAAAGGCTTGTCCTTTACGCTCGATCAGTGCGCCCACTGTCGCCAGAATTGGCGCATCGCCCGATACATCGATGCCAAGCTCTTCCGATAGCCGGTCGCGCAGCTTTGTATGGTTGAGTGGGCGGAAGCGGTCGCGGTCGAGCCCTGTGTAGTGAACGGTAGTCTTGTCTCTGGGCAGACCGATTGCAGCCATATCCTGCGCCAAGGCGTCACAGACCGACAACAGGCCGGCTGCCTGCATACTTGCGGCGTGCATCTGGCGATTGGCGTAGGATTTGGCTCCCCAATAGTGAATATCGGCCCCGCGAGCCTTGATCGAGAGGGGCAGGCCGAGCGCCTCTGCAATTTGCGCGGCCGCGGGGCCGTCTGGGTAGAAGAACTGTGCGTCCACTATATCGAACGGACGTTCCGAATGCAGACGTCTGGCCAGGGGCAAGACTGCGCGCGCGATCATGCGCGTATTGATCCGCCCACCAATTTTAGGAATCAGGGTGAATTTCGGGCGATGCACCAATACGCCGTGCTCCACCCCGTCGACGGCAGCATTGGCCTGATCGACATAATCGCCGAACAGAACCGGCGGAACACCAATAGGATTGATAACCGTCACGTTCCAATCTCCGCGGTCTGCCAGCGCCTCCAGCGAGCGTGCGACAAATGTTCCAAAGCGCGAACGGGCTGCGTTGGGATATAATGTGGAGAGGGAAAGAACCCGTTTGACCGGCTTTTTTAACACGCGGCTCACAGGCGGCGTACCAGCATCTCGCATACGGCAATCCAGGGCGGATCGTCCACCACCTGCTGTTTCTGCCCCATTCCGGGGGGAAGGAGACCAATCATGCTGCCTTGCCGGTCTATAAGCCGTCCGAAGGCAAAACGGCCGCCGGAACGGGGGACCAGTACATCGCGATTCATTGCGCGGCTGACGTCATCGGGAAGAATTTGCCGCAACCAGAGTTGGTCGCCTGGCAGATAAGGGCCGGTCGCAACGTTGACATTCAGTACTGTCAGCGGACCTTCACCGCCCAAATCACTGGGCAAGATGGCATCGAGCGGTTTGATAAGCGGATGGGGGCCATCCCCGTCCAGCGTGGCAATAATTTGGGGATGATCGGGATTGTCGGAACGGACCAGGGTTTCCGGATCGACTTCCAATGCAATGGCAATCCGCTCCATCCATTGGAGCGAGAGGTTCCGCATTCCCGTCTCCAGCCGACCTATGGTCTGTGCCGTTGTTCGGGGTGAGCAAGCTTCGGCGAGTTCCGCCAAAGTCATGCCCCGGTCCTTCCGAATACTCCTGATGCGATTAATCACTTGTCGATCCTTAACCTAAAAGGTGAGAAACCGCTTTCCTACAGGTAAGGAGATTTGGCAAGACTATGTATCCCGATATGGTTATTCTTTTGGAGAAGCACACTTGCCACGCACCCTGATCGAACGCGAACTGACATCCGAAGGTCCGGCGCACGATACAGCGCGAGCGAGGCGGTCGCGGCGAACTGTGACCATCAACACCAGCGAATCCCCTCTGTCATGGCTGCATTCACGGGGGCATCTGGAGGACAGGCTATTCGATGCAGGCGAACATTTGCGGGCTGATTACGAGCGCGCCCAGCTTGGGGCGAATGTTACCATGCGCTGGGATCCCGTGCGGGTAAACGGCGGCAAAGCGGGGCTGACTGCAACGGAACGCCAGATTGCGGCGAAGCGCCGGTTCGACGAAGCGATGGCGCTGGCTGGCAGCGGGCTGACAGATATCCTATGGCGCGTAGTGTGCGGCGGAGAAAGCCTTGCGATGTCTGAAAAGGCGCTCGACTGGCCAGCCCGATCCGGCAAACTGGTGTTGAAACTCGCTCTGGACCGGGTGGCTGATTATTACCGGATTACCTGACTGACCTTGCGGCGGAGTACAGGCAAGACATCCGTCTCGAACCACGGGTTTTTGGCCATGAAGATAGTGCTGCGCCAGGCGGGATGGGGCAAGGGCAAAACGGCGGGAAGATACGCGCGATAGGCCTTTACTCGGTCGGTTAGAGTTAGCTTCCGGGTGCCGGGCAAATAATGCGCCTGCGCGTAGGTTCCAACCAACAAGGTTAGGCGGTTCTCAGGAAGGGTCTCCAGTACACGGCGATGCCATAACGGCGCACATTCGGACCGGGGCGGCTTGTCCCCGCCGGACGCCTTGCCCGGATAACAAAAGCCCATCGGCACCAGAGCAACCTTGGCCGGATCATACATCTGCTCTTTGGTCAGGCCGGTCCATTCGCGCAATCTGTCTCCGCTGGCATCGTCCCATGGGATACCGCTGGCGTGAACCTTTGAACCCGGCGCTTGTCCGATAATTAGGAGGCGTGCGGTAGATGAGAAGGAGACGACCGGACGTACCTCATGCGGCACATGCGCAGCACAGGCGGTGCATGCGGCGATTTCCGCCTGCAAACTCACGCAGTTTCCACCCGCTCCGCCAATTCCAGCCAACGCTCTTCTGCCACATCCTTCTCAGTGCGGGCATTTTCCAGTCCTTTGGAAATATTGGCGAATTTCTGGGGATTTGTAGTGAAGAGATCAGGGTCCGACAGAATTTCTTCTCCGCGACTAATGGCGCTTTCCAGTTCCTCGATCCTAGCAGGTAGCAGATCGTAGTCTCGCTGTTCCTTGAAGGTCAGCTTGTCGGCGCGCACAGGTGCTGGTGCTGTCTCAGTTGCAGGTGAATTGACGGTTTCTTCCGCTTTCGGCTTGGAACCGCGCGATTTGCCGACCACATGAATATGCCGTTTGCGTTCCCAATCCTCGTAACCGCCAGCAACCACATCGACCGATCCGCTACCATCAAGACCCAGCGTCAAGGTAACAGTCTTGTCCAGAAAGTCGCGGTCATGGCTGACAATCAACACCGTGCCTTCGTAATCCGCAATCACTTCCTGCAGCAGATCGAGCGTTTCCAGATCCAGGTCGTTGGTCGGTTCGTCCAATACCAGTAGATTGGATTTGGCGGCAAATTCGCGGGCCAGCAGCAGCCGCGATTTCTCGCCGCCAGAGAGGATGCCGACTTTTGTATCGATAATTTTCGGGTCGAACAGGAAGTCTTTCAGATGCGCCTGAACGTGTTTGCGATTGCCCTGTACATCGATCCAGTCCCCGCCCTCGGCCAGAATGTCGCGGACGGTTTTGTCAGGTTCCATCAGGCTGCGCTGCTGGTCGATCATAACGCCGCTCAGCTTTCTGGATATCTCGACGGTGCCGCTGTCGGGCTCCAACTCGCCGGTAAGCATTTTAAGCAGCGTCGTCTTGCCCGCACCGTTTGACCCGACAATACCGATCCGGTCGCCTCGTTGGATGCGCAGCGAGAACGGCTTGATAACCGCGCGCCCCTCGTATGATTTGGTAATATCCTTCGCCACGATCACGGACTTGCTTTTGAAGTCCTCTTCCGCAGTCAACTTCAGCTTGGCAGTGCCGCTGGTGTCGATCATGGTGGCGCGTGCCGCCCGCATTTTCCACAATGCCTCAAGCCGTCCCTGATTGCGTTTGCGCCGCGCGGTGACGCCGCGTTCCAGCCAGTGCGCTTCCAGCTTCAGCTTGGCATCCATTTTTGCAGCAGCACGCGCTTCTTCGGCATAGACCTGCTCTTCCCAAGCTTCGTAGCCGCCAAAACCGACATCCTTGCGCCGTATAATCCCGCGATCCAGCCATAGAGTAGCGTTGGTTAACCGCTTCAAGAACGTCCGATCATGGCTGATGACAACGAAGGCGCCAGTATAGCGCTCCAGCCAGCTTTCCAGCCATTCGATAGCGGATAGATCGAGATGGTTGGTCGGCTCGTCCATCAACAGCAGGTCGGGATCCTGCGCCAATGCACGAGCAATCGCTGCGCGGCGACGCTCCCCGCCGCTTGCGCCTTTCGCAGGGGTTGCCATATCGATACCCAGTTGCCCGGCGATCGCCTCGACCTCATACTCCTCGGGCGGGTTCTCACCCGTCAGTGCGAAGTCCAAGAGCGTTTCATGGGCCGACAGGTCGGGATCCTGCTCAAGAACCACTATCCGCATATTGGCCTTCACCTTGCGGATGCCCTGATCGGCTTCCAGAGAATTCTCGATCAGGCGGAACAGCGTAGTCTTGCCCGCACCGTTGCGGCCGATCAGCGCCAGCCGGTCACGCGGCCCTACATGCAAGTCGATGTTCTCGCGCTCGGGCCCGCCCAGCAGCCAGCGGCTGCCCTGTTGCAGGCCCAGGCCTTCCCATGAAAGTATCGGTGGTTGTGCCATGATGCAGGGCAGGTAGGGTGACGGGGCCGCGACAGCAAGCTGGTTCAGGGGTGCGTAACCCGCGCCACGCCACCTTGCCTGCACAATCTAAGGAGAACACTATGCTTCGCAATGCTCTGCTCGCCACTGGTTTTGCCGCCAGTCTTGCCCTTGCGACCTCTGCAAGCTCTCTTGCGGCAGCGACAGTTGAAATCACGGCAAACAATCCGGTGATCGAATTGAGCGTGTTCGAGCAAATCGAGGTGGCCCCCGATATTGTTACAATTGGCGCAGGGGTGACGACCGAAGCGTCCACCGCTGTGGAAGCGCTCCGCAAAAACTCGGCAGAAATGCGCCGCGTGGTGGATTTGGTGAAGGCGTTGGGGGTGGAGCCGCGTGATATCCAGACAACGGGCATCAATCTGAATGCGCAGTATGATTATGACCGGTCTAACCAACGTCAGGTCTTCCGCGCCTATCAGGCATCCAACCGGATCAGCGTGCGTCTGCGCGAAATCGACCGGGCGGGCGAAGTTCTGGACGCGCTGGTATCGGCTGGTGCGACCAATATCTTTGGCCCCAATTTCTCGCTTGACGATGATACAGCGGCAAAGGGCGAGGCACGGGCACGTGCGATGACAAATGCCCGCACTCGTGCAGAGGCTTATGCGCGTTTGGCAGGGTATTCCGGCGTACGTATTCTGCAAATCTCGGAATCGATCCGCAATAGCGGTCCGCGTGAAGAGGCAATTGTACAGACGGCATCGCGTATGGCTGATGCAGCTGCGCCCACAGCGCCTATTGAGCCGGGCATGGTTTCTGCGGGTGTATCGGTTTCGGTTACTTTCGAGATGACGGGGCAGTCCAGCACCTCGTCGCTCGGCGAGTAGGTTTGGCCTCCGGTAATCCCGCTATTCACGGCGTGTTCAATGGCTTGGCATAATAGTAGATCATCATGAAAACCGCTCTTTTGTCTTTCGCCGCTGCCACTATTGCATTGACGGGGTTCTCCGCCCCGGCTGACGCACAACAGCGCAAGCCGCAGGATGAAGCGCGTAAGGAAATGCGGGCCGGCAATGTGTTGTCGCTGCGTGAGATAGAGCGGCGGATCGTGCCGAAAATGCGCGGTTCCGAATACCTTGGTCCTGCCTATGACTCGACGGCGGTGGCTTACCGCCTCAAATTTATTCGTGCGGGCAAGGTAACGTTCGTTGATGTCGATGCGCGCACTGGCCGGGTTCTTCGCCGATCCAACTGAGGCGTTCAGAACTGTCGATGGCACATAATCGATGAATGTTTGCGGGAAACGTCGTACACATTGACGCGTAGCTGCCTAAAGCGCCACAAGGCATGCCATATTGAAGAGGGCTTTAAGCGACTATGCGCATTCTGATTGTCGAAGACGAACCTACTTTGGGCCAGCAGCTGAAAAGCACGCTGGAACAGAACGGCTATGCCATCGATCTGTCTACCGATGGCGAAGACGGCCATTTCCTCGGATCGACCGAAAACTATGACGCCGTTATCCTCGATTTGGGTCTACCCGAAATCGACGGACTTACCGTACTGGGTATGTGGCGTAAGGAAGGCCGGGATTTCCCGGTGTTGGTTCTGACCGCGCGTGACAGCTGGTCCGACAAGGTAGCAGGCCTGGATGCCGGCGCAGATGATTATCTGGCCAAACCGTTCCAGACCGAAGAACTCATTGCCCGCCTGCGGGCTCTTATTCGCCGTGCATCAGGTAATACCTCGAGCGAACTGATGGCCGGTGATGTCCGGCTGGACACCCGAAGCGGCCGTGTGACGCTGAAGGGGGAGCCGGTTAAACTGACCGCTCAGGAGTATAAGCTCCTGAGCTATCTTATTCATCACAAGGGCAAGGTTGTCAGCCGTACCGAACTGATCGAACATATATACGATCAGGATTTCGACCGTGATTCCAATACAATCGAAGTGTTTGTAACCCGCATCCGCAAGAAGCTGGGCGCAGAAGTCATAACGACCATTCGCGGTCTTGGTTACAGCCTCGACGATCCCGCCGACGCTCCCAGAGCATAGAATGACAGCGCCTGATCGCGCGGGCGCTGCTATGGGCGTAAGTGCAGCTCCAGATGAAGCACGCATAAACGATACGCTTGAAAGCGCGCCTCCGCATACTGGCAGTCTTGGCCGGCGGATGATGGTGATCTCCGCCATATGGATCAGCATCCTGTTGCTGAGTGGCGGCTTCGCCCTTGATCGTACCCTGACCGCTCTGGTGGAGCGGAATTTCGATGAACAGCTGGAATATGTCCAGACAGCGTTGATTGCCTCCTCCGAGATCGGTCCGGATGGTGAAGTATTGCTCTATCGCCCTTTGGGCGACCAGCGGTTTCTTGAGCCCAATAGCGGGCTATATTGGCAGATTAGCGGTGATGGTCATGATGATTGGCCCAGCCGCTCTCTATGGGATCGTACACTAAAGGTTCGCGAGGAAAGCCCCGGAGTCGAGGCGGAGTTCTATAATAGTGACCAGTTTGCTGACGAGCCGCTACGCTTGGTTGAGCGGAGCGTCGTTCTTCCTGACAGCGATACGCGGTGGACTTTTGCCGTCGCTTCAGCGCGCGATGAACTGGATGCGCAAATAGCCCGTATCCGCTCGATTTTGGTGTGGAGCTTCGCGGTACTGGCGGTCGGCTTGTTAACATTGGCGGCGCTACAAAGTTACTTCGGCCTGCGGCCTTTGCGCCGTGTGCGTGAGGCTATCCAGCGGATTCGCACTACTGGTACCAATAGAGTGACTGATCCGCTGCCTTACGAAGTTCAGCCTCTGGTACAGGAACTGAATGCTCTTTTGGCTCACTCGGAACGGCAAGCGGAAGAAGCGCGTACACATGCCGGCAATTTGGCCCATGCTCTCAAAACACCTCTGACTGTCGTAAACAACGCTGCGACTGCGCATGCCCACGATCTGGCGGATACGGTAATCCGCGAGGCACGCACAATGCGCCGTCATGTCGACCATCATTTGGCACGGGCAAGGGCGGTAGGCCGCCGGGCAACGGGGCTTTCGCGGACTTCTCTGAATGAAAGTGCACAGGCTGTGCAGCGGGCTGTCGAGCGCCTTTATCCCAATGTTCGGTTCGATATCGACGGCAGGAAGGACATACTGGTCGCTATCGAGCGTCAGGATCTGGATGAAATTTTGGGCAACCTGATAGAGAATGCCGCGAAATATGGTGGTGGGAGTGTTTTCGTCACACTCGATGCCGAAAGCACCGATAATCGCCGCGATCCCTGTGTCGTGTGGGTGGAGGATGACGGTATGGGTATCCCCGAAGAAGAGCGCATCCGTATCTTCGACCGCGGAGCGCGGCTTGATACAGGTAAGCCAGGTACGGGTCTTGGGCTCGCCATTGTGCGCGATGTCGCAGAAATTTATGGTGGAACTGTCACGCTGGGGGAGAGTGAGGATTTGGGAGGATTACTGGTGCGACTGGTGTTGCCCCGGTCTAATCAGTCCCCACTGAAATAGTACACTTGCTTTCGAGTGTAAGGAGTTGTGACACACAAGGCCTACTGGTGCGAGGTAGTATTTCCAGTGGAAATGAGGTGCTAGACCGCCGCAGCGTTTAGGATATGACAAAAAAATACAGAAAAATCGCTGTGGTTATCTAATAAAAAAGGGGGGCCAATGGCCCCCCTTTATCAAAACGAAATTAGCTATTGCTTAGCTGCTGACTGGCGCGTCATCATCATTGTCATCTCCACCGCTAGCTGCGATGGCAACGCCCACAGCGAGAAGCGCGAAGATACCAAGAACCATCGACGACTCACCGCCGACGTCGGAGCCACTGACCGGAGCAGAGCGGTCAGCTACCGTGGCCTGAGCCGCGATAGGGGCAACCGCTAGGGTACTTGCGACGACGGCTGCAGTAATCTTACCAAATTTCATTGTGTATACTCCGTGTAGAAATCTCAGAGTGAGCCTATGTTGGCGCAGTCGTGCTTGCAACTGCTAACCGGACTCTATTGCTGGAATATGGTCATTCATCCATCGTATGTAACATTTATGTATCGGTTTCCCAAAGTCCGAAATTTTACTGCCTTATTTGAACCGCGCCCGTTCGTGATGCCGAATCACTTCGTCGATGATGAATCGCAGGAACTTCTCGGAAAATTCAGGGTCAAGATGGGCTTCTTCGGCCAAGGCACGCAGTCGGGCCACTTGCCGTTTCTCCCGGCTGGCATCGGCCGGAGGAAGGGCAGCCTTTGCCTTGTAATCACCTACGGCCTGCGTGATCCGAAAACGCTCTGCCAGCATGTGAATCAAAGCAGCATCGATATTGTCGATTGACCGTCTGTAGGTCACAAGCACCGGATCTTCATCTGATGCGGAGCCGGCTGCGCTGCCGCGCTGTGTATCGTTCGGTGTCATAACCATGCATTGCTAGCAGCAATTCGTTTCTTGCCAAGTGCCAGACAACGCCCCATTTACCGTGCCACGATGAGCGCAGACATTTTGACCTTTCCAAAGGGCCCGCAAGCACCACCTCCGACGTTGGAGCCGATGGTATCACTAACGGCGTCGGGAATGAATGCAGTCAATTCCGTCATTCTTGACCGGATGCAAAGCGAGATACCTCTCATTCCCAGGCTGGCGGGCCATCTGATCGCGGGCGGTGGCAAAAGATTGCGCCCGATGCTGACCCTCGCCGGTGCGGACCTTGTCGGATATCAGGGTACGCGCCACTACATATTGGCGGCTGCAGTCGAGTTTATCCATACGGCAACATTGCTGCACGACGATGTTGTCGATGGCAGTGAATTACGCAGAGGCAAAGCGGCGGCCAATATCATCTTCGGCAACCCGGCCACTGTATTGGTGGGGGATTTTCTGTTCAGCCGGTCTTTCGAGCTGATGACCGAAGATGGCAGCCTGAAGGTGCTCAAAATCCTTTCATCGGCCAGTGCTGTGATTGCCGAGGGAGAGGTGGCACAGCTTTCCGCACAGCGCCGTATCGCAACCAGCGAGGCAAAGTATCTTCACATTATCGGCGCAAAGACCGCTGCTCTGTTTGCTGCCGCCAGCCGGATTTCGGCCGTAGTCGCGGAATGCGACGAAGCGCAGGAGCAGGCGCTGGATGATTATGGGCGCAGTCTGGGAGTGGCTTTTCAGTTGGTCGACGACGCGCTGGATTACGATGCCGATGCGGCCCAGATGGGCAAGGATCGCGGGGATGATTTCCGTGAGGGTAAAATGACCCTGCCTGTCATACTCGCATACGCACGTGGCGATGCGGAAGAACGTGCATTCTGGGAGGCTGCCATTGGCGGTCACAAGACGTCCGATGCCGATCTGGATCACGCGATCAAGCTGATTGCACGCCATGATGCAGTTGAAGCGACCCGCGAGCGCGCGCGTCATTTCGCCCAGCGAGCAGCAGATAGCTTGTCGATTTTTCCTGATGGGGAGGCCCGCGCAGCTATGATCGAAGCGGCACAATTTGCCGTGTCGCGGAGCTATTGATCCAGCGACACGGGATCGTGCTTAGGCTCAAAGCGTGACCGATCTTCCCGTTCAAGCTGTCCTGCATGAGTTGCTTGAGGCTCTGCGTTCAAAGTCGGCTGCGGTACTTGTCGCTCCGCCCGGAGCCGGTAAAACCACGGCTGTCGCGCCGGCACTGTTGAGCGAGCCCTGGTGCACCGGTGAAATCCTGCTGCTGAGCCCGCGCCGTGTCGCTGCGCGCGCTGCTGCCGAGAGAATGGCAGAAACCACCGGAGAAAATGTTGGAAAAATAGTTGGCTACACGACACGTCTCGATACGAAGCGAAGTGCCGAGACCCGTATTACTGTCCTGACCGAAACGATTTTCGTTAACCGGATTGCTGATGATCCGGAGCTTTCTGGCGTGAGCGCGGTTCTGTTTGACGAAGCGCATGAGCGCAATCTCGATAGCGATCTCGGGCTTGCTCTGGCCATTGAGACGCAGCAAATCCTACGTCCCGATTTGCGCTTGCTGGTAATGTCAGCCACCATTGATGGCGCTCGCTTTGCTCGCCTTCTGGGCGAAGATACCCCGGTTCTGAAAAGTGAAGGACGAAGCTATCCGCTGGAAATAGAATGGCTTGGCTTCGATTCATCCAGCAGGATAGAAGACGCCATGACGTCAGCGATCAGGCGCGCCTGGAGCGAAACGGCGGGCGACATACTGGCTTTCTTGCCCGGACTGCGTGAGATTGACCGCGTACAGGAACGGGTTGAGACGGTGTTCCCAGACACACCCGTTTTGCCATTGCACGGACAAGTTGAGCCTGCAGCCCAACGTGCGGCTATTCAGCGGGACGTGCAGGGGCGGCGCAGGATAGTGCTAGCCAGCGCGATCGCGGAAACATCGCTTACCCTTGATGGCGTTTCAGTCGTGATAGATAGCGGACTTTCCAGGCAGGCATTTTTCGATCCCATCGGCGGAGCGACCCGGCTGGAAACAGTGCGCGCCAGCCAAGCTTCGGCAGCGCAGCGGGCAGGGCGTGCGGCGCGTCAAGGCTCGGGCGTAGCCTATCGCTTATGGAGCAAGGCTGGTCACTCCGGGCGACCGCAATACTCACCGCCGGATATTGCAACCGCAGATCTGGCACCGCTACTATTGACGCTGTCTCAATGGGGGAATTCTGACCCTGCATCGTTGCCGTGGCTCGATATACCTCCTGCATCGTCGCTTTCCTCTGCGCGCGGACGCTTGATGAAACTCGGCGCGCTGGACGTGCAGGGACGGATAACTGGGCGCGGGCAGGACATTGCCAGGTTACCAGTCGACCCGGTCTCGGCCTCTGCAATTTTGTTTGGAGCAGAAGCCGGGCAGGCTCTCGAGACTGCCAAGATTGTGCTTCTGCTGCAGGAGCGCGGTCTGGGCGGGCGCGGGGAGGATCTGCTGCGGCGCTTGTCCGCATGGGACGCAGATCGGGGAAATCGGGCCAATGCTACGCGGCGTCTGGCAAATCGATGGGCGCAGGCTGCCGAAAAGCTGATGCTCGGCCAGCGAAGCAAACGGCAGGAGCCCGCGATATTTCTCGCGTTGGCGCGACCGGACTTCATTGCGCGCCGTCGCGGTCCTTCCGGCGAGGAGTGGTTGTCTGCCGGCGGCCGCGGTTATCGCCTCGATCCCCTGTCATCGCTTGCCCGTGCGGAGTGGATTATCATTGGTGACGCACAAGGCCATCCACAGGGAGCGCGGATCACCTCGGGTGCGGAATTGAGCTTGGCGGATGTCGAGGGTGCGCTTGGTCATTTAGGCGAGGAACGGCGTACATTACGCTGGAATAACAAGGAAAACCGGATCGAAGCGCGGCTTGAAACGCATATTGGCGCTATTCGTATCAAAATCGGACCAGACCCTTCACCTGCTCCCGATGCGATGGCGGCATTGCTTCTCGACACCGCCCGAGACCGGCTCGACCAACTTCTACCCGAAACATTGTTTGCGCGGGCAAAATTCATCGGTCTGACAGAGCTTTCGGTGAAGAACCTTCAGGACAATGCAGACATCTGGCTAAGTCCGCTAGTCTATGGTCGGCGGAATTTAGAGCTTGGGGAGGGGGTGCTGGTCGATGCTGTGCTGGGCCAACTCGATTGGGGAACGCGTCAGCGGTTTGATCGGGAGGCCCCACGTCAATTCATATCGCCCGCCGGAACAACGCACGCGATTGATTACACTGCGGATGATGCACCATCGGTCGAGGTGCGAGTGCAGGCTATGTTCGGACTGGACCGGCACCCGATGGTTGGCTCTATTCCGCTGCTGTTGAAGCTGACCAGTCCTGCCGGGCGCCCCGTTCAGGCAACGCGCGATCTGCCTTCTTTCTGGCGCGGTAGCTGGGCCGATGTGCGCAAGGATATGAAAGGCCGTTATCCGAAGCACCGCTGGCCGGATGAGCCGTGGGCTGAAAAGCCGAGCCTGAAAACGAAAAACGCCTTTTCCAAAAGTGGCAAGTGACCTAAAGCTACACGTTATGGCCGCACGGATATATCAACGACCGAAAAGCGCGATGCAGTCTGGCAAGGCGCGCATGGATGAATGGGTGCTCGAATTCGAGCAGAGTGAGGCCCGCATGGCGGACCCCCTTATGGGCTGGACCGGCAGTGGGGACACTCAGGCTCAGGTCGTACTTTCTTTCGAAAGCAAGGACGCAGCGAGGGCCTATGCAGAAAAGCACGGGATCGCCGCTCGTGTGCACGCAACACCGCCTAAAACGCTGAAGCTACAGGCCTACGCCGACAACTTCCGGTAACCAGTGCCCTGCATTGTAGGACGCTTGATCAATCGAACAGACGCCGTTGCTCCGGGTCTGCAGCTGCCCCCTGCCATGAAGCCCGGCCACTTTCGACCGCAGCTTTGCAGTCGCTGGCATCGTGGCCAATATCGCCAACCATATACAGGGTGCTGGCTGCTTCAGGGGTGTGGAAACGGATGTCGTCGCATTCATTATCGTCCGCGTAAGCGCCCTTGTTATCTCCGTAATCGATGGGGCTGGCATCAACCGGATCTTTGAATAGTGGAGATAACTGCACCCGTCCTTTCTTGAACAATTCCCTGCAGTCTGTTGCGTCGCGGCCCATATCGTCTGTCATAAGAGTGTCTGACATTCCGCGACCTGTGAAGCGGGGGTCGTCGCACTCGCCATTATTAGCGTAGTCTGATCGATCATCGCCGAAATCCATTTGCACTATGCCCTGCTGAGCAATCGCCATACTGCTTGCGGTACAGGCGCTCAGGAAGAAAATCGCTGCAGTGATACGCGGCCGGCGGGTGTTTTCTAACATAGTTTCACTTTCCCTTTTTTAGGCATTTACCGGCTGATCAACCACTTGCCAATTGCCCCGAACCAAACCATATGGACCGCGGGAGTCGGGTGGACGTTTGCGTTCGCTCACCGGGTCAGGTCCGGAAGGAAGCAGCCCAGGTGAACTGCGACGGGTCGCTCGGCTCCTTTTTATCCAGAAAACCAGATTCTGGCGCGCTCTTGCATGACAAGAGCTGCTTGCCCGACTAACTAGGTTGGTATGGGTGATTCACCGGACAATACCGATACGCCGCCTTGGGGGCAGGACGAAGTATCCGAGAAACCGACGGCTGCCGAGTTGGAAGCTGCGGGGCAGGACTCGATGTTCGGGTCTACCGCTACGCCCGCGACCGACACGCAGCAGGAGTCGCCACCGGTTCCAGCGCAGCCCAAAGCAGAAGTGTCGGCCCCTGTCGCCACAACGCCTTACCGCGTCCTTGCCCGCAAATACCGTCCACAGACATTCAGCGAGCTGATCGGGCAGGAACCGATGGTCCGCACTCTGGCGAATGCGATCGAGCGCGAGCGTTTGGCCCATGCGTTTCTAATGACCGGCGTTCGCGGTGTCGGGAAGACGTCTACTGCCAGGCTGATTGCCAAGGCGCTTAATTGCATCGGGCCTGATGGGCAGGGTGGCCCCACCATCCAATCCTGCGGCGTATGCGAACCGTGCATCGCAATTGCCGAAGGGCGCCATATCGATGTGATCGAGATGGATGCGGCCAGCCATACCGGCGTCGACGATGTGCGCGAGATAGTCGAGGCGGTGCGTTATGCTGCCGTCAGTGCACGCTACAAAATCTACATTATCGACGAAGTTCACATGTTGTCGCGCAATGCCTTCAATGCTTTGTTGAAAACGCTGGAAGAGCCGCCTGCACACGTAAAATTTCTGTTTGCCACGACCGAGGTCGAGAAGCTCCCGGTCACTGTCCTCAGCCGGACCCAGCGGTTCGATCTGCGGCGCATTCCGACCGAAATGCTGGGCAAGCACTTTGCCTGGGTTTGCTCACAAGAAGGTGTGGAAGTCGAAGACGAGGCAATCGCAATGATCGCTGGAGCGGCAGAGGGCTCTGTGCGCGATGGGCTGTCCATCCTCGATCAGGCGATTGCTCATGCCGATATGGGCGATGGCGGAAAAGTTCTGGCCGCGCGGGTCCGCGACATGCTGGGACTTGCCGACAAAGGTGCGCAGCGCCGTTTGCTAGGCACGATACTGGACGGCCATGCCAAGAACCTGATTGCCGCAATTGACGATCAATATGCACTGGGTGTCGAACCGCTGGCTCTCATGCGGTCGCTGATGGGACTGATCCACCGGATTACACTTGCGCAATTGACCGATGGAGAAGCGGATGGTCCAAGCGCGGAAGAACGCTCTGCGCTGTCCGAATGGGCGACCCGGCTTTCGCCCGGCCAGTTGCATCGTCTGTGGCAATTGCTGCTGAAGGGTTATGACGAAGTGAAGGCCGCGCCCGATCCTTTGGTCAGTGCGCAAATGGCGTTGCTCAGGGTTCTGCATGCCTCGGATATGCCAGACCCCGGTACTCTGATGCGCAAGTTCGAAGATGCTGCCAGGGCTGCTCCGCAGTCGGCGCTCCCTAAGGGCGAAGGTTCGACTGCGCCTGGCGCTGCGCAGTCTACGCTTCCTGATTTCGGAACGCTGGCAGAGCGCGCAGAGCACAAGGGCCACGCGCTCGCCGCCAGTATCATGCGCCTGCAAGTGCGCGTGATCGAGATGACCGACGGGAAATTGGTATTCACCCGCGCTCCGCATTTCACCGACGACATTTCTCCCGAACTGCGCGAAGCTTTGCTGGCTGCAACCGGTAAGCGCTGGCAGGTAGAGGAACGCCCGGGAGCCGATGCGCCGCCCAGCCTGCACGAACGGTTGGAAGCGGAACAACGTGCCGCACAAGACCGTATCAGAAACGACCCGATGGTGGTGGCTGCATTCGCAGTCTTCCCCGATGCGGAATTGATTCAGGAGCCTGACGCTCCGCCCCCTGTAAAATCCAGTTGGAGCCATTAAAATGCAATCGATGGAAGAAATGATCGCCGCTGCTCAAAAAGCCGCTGAATCGATCCAGACGCAAATGAACGATGCTCAGGCCAAGCTCGATTCGATCGAAGTCGAAGGCGTTGCCGGTGGCGGTCTTGTGAAGATTCGCTGCACTGCAAAAGGCCGAATTCTGTCTGTTGATATCGACGAGAGTCTGATGAAGCCGGAAGAAAAGCAGATGGTCGAAGACCTCGTAACCGCTGCTTTCAATGATGCACGCGGCAAGGCGGACAGGGTGTCCAACGAAGAAATGCAGAAAATTCAGCAAGGCGCAGGTCTGCCATCAGGTATGAACCTGCCCGGCATGGGCTAGCAACGAGCACTGTACCTTCACGAAACCCGCATCTTGTCTGTAGTGTCCGGTATGGGCGTTGCGGGGCGGGGTGGGCGACCCCATATTCGGTTGAATGAAGCGCACCGTCCCTATGATCGGGCGCGAACCTGCGAGACACCATGACCCAGCTTTATCCTCTTCTGCCCCTGCGCGACATTGTCGTTTTCCCCGGAATGGTCGTGCCTCTATTTGTGGGCCGTGCCAAATCCGTGGCTGCGCTGGAAGCCGCTATGGAGGGGGACAAGGATATCTTCCTTTTGGCTCAGCTGGACCCCGGCTGTGAGGATCCCGGTGCGGATGATCTGTACGACACAGGCGTGGTTGCGCAGGTGTTGCAGATGCTGAAACTGCCCGACGGAACTGTGCGCGTGATGGTGGAGGGCCAGCACCGAGCGTCGACGGAGGCGCTGCGTGTTGAAGGCGCAATGGTGGTAGCCGAAGTCGATACTATCGATGATCGGACCGTCTCCGGCACCGAAATTACGGCAATGATGCGCAGCGTTGTCGAGCAGTTTGGCGAATACGCCCGCCTTAACAAAAAGCTGGGCGATGACGCCGATGAAGATCTGGATGAAATTGAAGAAGCCGGTCAGCTGGCCGATGCGGTTGCCGGCGCCATCAGTGCGAAGGTTTCCGACAAGCAAGCTCTGCTGACGGAACCCGATCCGCGCAAGCGGCTCGAAATGGTCATGAGCCATATGGAAGGCGAATTGTCCGTCTTGCAGGTAGAGCGCAAGATCCGTGGGCGCGTGAAGCGCCAGATGGAAAAGACCCAGCGCGAATATTATCTCAACGAACAGATGAAAGCGATTCAGAACGAGCTGGGCGGTGAGGGCGAGGAAGGCGACGAAATGGCCGCCCTCGGCAAGACAATTGAGGATACCAAGCTTTCCAAGGAAGCTCGCGCCAAAGCGGAGGCGGAGTTCAAGAAGCTGAAGGCGATGCAGCCGATGAGCGCGGAAGCGACTGTCATCCGCAATTATCTTGATATTCTGTTGGGCTTGCCCTGGGGGCAGAAGTCCAGGCTGAAGAAGGATATCGGCGAAGCACAGAAGGTGCTGGATGCCGATCATTTCGCGTTGGAGAAGGTTAAGGACCGGATCGTTGAGTATCTGGCCGTTCAGGCCCGCACCAACAAACTGAAAGGCCCGATCCTGTGCCTCGTCGGTCCGCCGGGCGTAGGCAAAACAAGTCTCGGCAAATCGATCGCCCGCGCGACTGGGCGCGAATTCGTGCGGCAGTCGCTGGGCGGCGTCCGCGACGAGGCGGAAATTCGTGGTCATCGGCGGACTTACATTGGTTCGTTGCCGGGTAAAATCGTCACCAACTTGAAAAAGGCCGGTAAATCGAACCCGCTGTTCCTGCTCGATGAAATTGACAAGCTGGGTCAGGATTACCGCGGTGATCCGGCATCTGCGTTGCTGGAGGTACTGGACCCGGAACAGAATTCCAAATTCCAGGACCACTATCTGGAACTGGACCTCGATTTATCCGACATAATGTTTGTCTGCACGGCAAACTCGCTCAACCTGCCGCAGGCCCTGCTGGACCGGATGGAGATTATCCGGCTGGAAGGATATACCGAGGACGAAAAGGTCGAGATCGCAACGCGCCACTTGCTGGAAAAGCAGGTCGAGCAGCACGGATTGAAACCGGAGGAATTCAGCCTGAGCGAGGACGCGCTTCGCGATCTGATCCGTTATTATACACGTGAGGCAGGCGTACGAACGCTTGAGCGCGAAATTGCCAAGTTATGCCGCAAGAGTCTGCGTAAGATACTGGAAGGCGACACTGAAAGTGTTGCCATTACGCCCGAAAACCTGTCCGATTTTTCCGGTGTGCGAAAGTTCAAGCACGGAATGGGCGAGGAAGAGGCGCAGATCGGAGCCGTCACGGGTCTCGCGTGGACAGAAGTGGGCGGCGAGCTGCTGACCATCGAAAGCGTGACTACGCCGGGTAAGGGCGAGGTGAAGACGACGGGCAAATTGGGAGAGGTGATGAATGAAAGCATCGCTGCCGCATTCAGTTTCGTAAAAGCCCGTGCACCTGCCTACGGGATCAAGCCAAGCGTATTCCAGCGCAAGAACGTCCATATCCACTTACCTGAGGGGGCTGTGCCCAAGGACGGACCCAGCGCGGGTGTCGGTATGGTTACGTCGATCGTTTCGACCCTGTCAGGTGTTGCGGTTCGCCCTGATGTCGCAATGACTGGCGAGGTAACTCTGCGCGGACGTGTCTTGCCAATAGGCGGGCTTAAGGAGAAGCTTCTGGCGGCGCTGAGGGGCGGGATTACCACGGTCCTTATTCCGGACGACAACGTCAAAGATCTGGCGGAAATTCCCGATAAGGTAACAGAAGGGCTGAAAATTGTTGCTGTGACCCATGTCGATGAAGTGTTGGAGCGTGCACTGGTTAGCATGCCTCAGCCGATCGAATGGACGGAGGCGGATGACTTGGCCTCGCAACCAGCAGCTCCGGGTCATGGCGAAGGTGCGCATACTGCCCATTGAGTTGACGGAGAAAACGTCTCGGGATGGTTCAGTTCTATTGAGGTTTCAAAAGCGAACCTAATTGACTGGATTAGCCTTTGACAGTGTTGGCGAAAAAGGGTGTGATGCTTCCCTTAATTAGCGATTCCATGTTTTGTTCAACCGGGGAAACAATAAATGAATAAGAACGAATTGATCGGCGCTGTCGCCGAGGCGAGCGGATTTTCCAAAAGCGATGCATCGAGTGCAGTCGAAGGCGTTTTCGACGCCATTACAAAGACTCTCTCTAATGGCGATGAAGTCCGCTTGGTGGGATTTGGCACATTCTCCGTGGCCAAGCGCAAGGCGTCTACCGGCCGCAATCCCCGCACCGGCGAACCTATGACTATCAAGGCATCTAACCAGCCGAAGTTCAAGGCCGGCAAAGGTCTGAAAGATGCTGTCAACTAAGACAGGTTTTCCCAAGAGCAAGGGGTCTATTGATACCTTGACCGCGGCGAAAAACAGGCCCCGCTTGTCCATCGACAAGCGGGGCCTGTTCTGTAAATGCCGGATGCGTGGCATGCGCATCTGGAAGAGCAAGCCTGCGGCCTTAGGGTGCGGCTGAATACTCGAGCAGGGCGGTAGGTGCTACTTTTGTTCGCTTGGTAATTGTCCAGGTCAGGACCTTGCGGCCGTTAACCATTACGGGCCCCTCATCGGTGTTATTGGCCAAGATGCGGGTATCGGTGACTAGGCGGAATGTTCCATCGAGTTCGGGGAAGAGGAGCATGTCTTCTTCATCTTCGCCATCACCACTGGCGGCCATGATAGCGCCGAACATGCCGGTCATTCCGCCCATCATGCTGCTGAACGGATCGCCAGAACTGCTTGCGGCAAAGCCGGGCGCATCCATGCGGACCTTGTTGTCATCGCGCAGTGCAAGCTGGACGAAGTGGTTCGCCATCGGCACGCGCTCCATCGTTGGAAAAACGAAGTCATGGGTAAGCTGTCCGCGAGTGGCGAAGCTGATATTGAACAGTCCGTCTCCGGCATATTCGACGCTGTTCCACCCCACCTGCCGTTCCAGCCGCGCGACCAGTTCGTCGGCGGCATCGGGGTCGGTTGGATCCAGCCCGCCGAGCATGGCTTTCATCATTTCGGTTTCGCGCTCTTGCTGCTTTGCCTGGCGCTCCAGTTCATCGTCGTAATCGCTTTTCTGGGCATCGATTTCATCTTCGGTGCATTCGCGTTCTTCGAAAGCGTCGTTTTCCAGCCCGTCATCATAGCAAGGCTGTTCCACGAACTCTCCTTCCGCTCTATCCATCCGCTGCCCAAGCTCAGCCAACTTGCTCAGGCCGAGAAGATAAATCTCCCCATTATAGGAATAGCCAAAGGTGCCTCCCTTTTCGATGGTCAACTCGGCGTCGAATTTGCCTGGCTGCAGGAAACAGCCTGCCAACATCGTCAGGGCGGTGCACACAGCTATTGCACGCATAGCGGCCGGTTTTGTCATCATTTTCGTCGTTCCCCCAAGTAATGAATTCAGCGGCTGGTTGCGCGCTAACGGACGGCCCAATTATCGTGTAGCAATAGCGTAGAGCGAAATCGCTGCAGCGTTAGAGACATTTAGACTTTCGATCGCCTCCGAAATTGGCAGGGATGCCACTGCGTCGCAATGCGAAACGATATTGGCACGCATTCCCGCTCCTTCCGCGCCGAGCACCAGTGCCACGGGTCCGGCGGGAAGCGCTTCCGCCAGATTCATCTCGGCATCGCCTGCCAACCCTATGCGCCAGAAATCGTGCTCCGCCAGTTCTTCCAGTGCACGGGCGAGATTGACGACCCGAACCCACGGCACCGTTTCCAGTGCGCCCGATGCCGATTTCGCAATGACGCCTGATTCTGGCGGAGCATGGCGGTCTTGGGTCACAATGGCGGCAGCATCGAACGCAGCTGCAGAACGCAGGATTGCACCGACATTATGTGGGTCGGTCACCTGGTCCAGCACCACCACGGGGCGACCGGTTCCATCAATGACATCTTTCAGAAACTGATCTGCCAGCGGTTCGCATTCCAGCACCAACCCCTGATGAGGCGCGTCACCGGCTACCAGCCGGGCAAGATCGTGCCCGTCGGCATATTCGACCGTGAAATCCTGAGGCAATTCCCCATCCAGCGATGCTACACCCTCTCGAGTGGCCCACAGTTTACGGTGGACCCGATCGGGGTTTTTCAAGGCTGCTTCGACAGCATGGCGGCCCCATAGGCGGACATTGCCACCCGCAGCCTTGCCGCTGCCGCGGCCACCCTGCATCCGGCCTGCGCGGCCTCTGTAAGCCCGTTTGCGTTCGCCTTTGGCCATCGCGTGTGTACATCCTTTCTGGTCTGTCAGGTCCGCCCTGCCAGTGGCCCCATTGACAGGCAAGCACCGCTTCGCCATTGGGGCGCCTCTCGGCACGCACCGTGGTTTTAAACCCCCGGAAATTTCGGATCGGTCTTTTGACCGGCAGGCGATGTGGACAGGTGGCCGAGTGGTTAAAGGCAGCAGACTGTAAATCTGCCCGCGCAAGCGTACATAGGTTCGAATCCTATCCTGTCCACCACCGCCCCATTCTGCAGAGGATGTTTAAAAATCACGGGGCCGAGTCCAGCGGATTCAGCGGCAAGGCCGTACTTGAACGGGAAACTCCCTATTTTGCCAGCACTCTGGACTTCCTCCATGTCGGTTAGGTCCGGATAGAAAGTAACCGGCGCACTTCCGTACAGATTGTATCGCTCAGTCAGGCCGCTTTCGATGTGACGATTAAGAGGTTATGTATGCAATGCTCTCTTGTGAGCGCGGCTGCGCGGTATTATTCGTCATGTATGACAACATCGCACCAACCAGTAATTTCGGCCACGGGCCTTTTCACCCCGCTTGAAAGCATCAGCAATGAAGAGCTGGTCAAAAGCTTCAATGAATATGTGTCGCGCTATAACGCGAAATTCGCTGATGAAATTGCATCCGGCGAACGCGAACCCCTAACCCCCAGTTCGGTAGAGTTCATTGAGAAGGCGAGCGGTATCAAATCCCGTCATGTCTTGACGAAGGCCCCCATTCTTGATCCCGAAATAATGTCACCGCGTTGGGAAGAACGTGGCAATGAGGAGCTGTCCTTAATGGCCGAAATTGGCGTTGCAGCCGCTCGGCAAGCCATGCAGTCCGTGCAGCGCAAGCCGGAGGATATCGATGCTGTCCTGTGCGCGGCATCGAATATGGAGCGGGCCTATCCGGCAATGGCCATCGAGATACAGCAAGCGTTGAAAATCGACGGATTCGCATTCGACATGAATGTCGCGTGCTCTTCCGCCACGTTCGGAATCCAGACAGCCGCCGATTATATTCGAGCCGGCAATGCGAAAAGCGTATTGGTGGTGAGCCCGGAGATTACGTCAGGCCACCTTAACTGGCAGGATAGAGACAGTCACTTTATCTTCGGTGATGTGGCAACTGCGGTTCTGGTCGAGGACAAAGCGATAGCGCCAGATCGACATTGGGACATTCTGGGTACGCGCCTCAAAACTGTGTTTTCCAACAATATTCGTAACAATTTTGGATTCCTGAACCGCGCGCACCCGGAAACCGCAGACAGTGCCGACAAGCTCTTTGTTCAGGAGGGGCGCAAGGTGTTCAAGGAGGTCGTACCGATGGTCGCCTCCATGATTCTGGAAGAGGCCGATCGCCTGTCCATCAAGCCTGAGAATCTGCGCCGCTTGTGGCTGCATCAGGCCAATGCAGGTATGAATCGCCTGATTGCGCAGCGAGTACTGGGTCATGAGGCAAATGACGATGAAAGTCCAACAGTGCTGGATACTTACGGCAACACCTCCAGTGCGGGATCGGTTATCGCATTCCATAAGCACAGCAGCGACCTTGAAAGCGATGATACCGGACTGATTTGCAGCTTCGGGGCCGGCTATTCGGCCGGTACCGTTTTTGTCCGAAGGGTCTGACGCGGCGCGATCTGTATGCGGATAGCGGTGTGGTTTCCCTTGTGACAGGGAAGTCACGGCCCTAAACCCTGTGACTATGTCAGGTGATCTACTCGATAATAAAGGCCGCGGCGATGCAGGCTGGGAATGGCCGACGATCCATCCCGAAGGCCGCAAATATGGCGTTGTCGTCGCGGGTCTGTCGCTGCTGGCGGCATTCATGGCCTGGGAAACTATCGCGTGGCCGCTCGCATTCCTGACGCTCGGGGTTCTCGCCTTCTTTCGCGATCCAGAGCGCGTGGTACCGCAGGATGATAGTGCGATTGTCGCCCCGGCCGACGGAGTCGTTTCGGCCATACGGGTGGTCGAGGCTCCGCTGGATATGCAAGGGGCCGATGCGGACGGAATTCCGGGGCTGCCCGCTGTGCCGGTCACGCGAATTTCCATTTTTATGTCGGTATTCGATGTCCACATTAACCGTACCCCGATTACCGGCACCATCTCCAGGCTGGTCTATGTTCCCGGCAAATTCGTGAACGCGGATCTGGATAAGGCGAGTGAAGAAAACGAACGTCAACATATTCTTGTACGCCGCGCGGATGGTGTGACCATCGGGTTCACGCAGATCGCCGGATTGGTGGCGCGCCGTATCGTTCCCTTCGTCAAACAGGGTGACACAGTGGCCGTGGGACAGCGGGTAGGTTTGATCCGGTTCGGCAGCCGCGTCGACATTTACCTGCCGGCCGGAACGGAGTCGCATGTCATTATGGGGCAGAGAACCATCGCCGGCGAAACGGTTTTGGCCAGAGTTGGCCAGGCGCCGACAATCGAAGGGCTTATTCAATGATCACAGCGCGCCAGGACGAATTATGAACGATCCGCAATCCCCGCGGATGGGGCCCAAGGCTGACGAGAACGAGCAGCCGATCGGCCGTCATGGAGGTGGTTTGCGGCTTCGGTCCGTACTGCCCAATGCAATTACCGCAGCGGCGCTGTGTTCGGGGCTTACGGGCATTCGGTTTGCTATTTCGGGCGACTGGCGCGAAGCGGTGCTGGCGGTTGTATTGGCTGGCGTGCTGGATGGGATGGACGGTCGCGTTGCGCGCCTGCTCAAGGCGCAATCGCGCTTCGGTGCAGAACTGGACAGTCTGGCCGATTCGCTATCCTTCGGGATGGCTCCTGCAATCATCCTCTATTTATGGTCGTTGCAAGCAGTGCCCAATCTTGGATGGTTTGCATCGCTGGCCTTTGCCGTTGCCTGCGCGCTGCGTCTTGCACGCTTCAACGCCCAGATCGATGTCGATGACCAGCCACATAAATCAGCCGGTTTTCTAACCGGAATTCCTGCACCGGTCGGGGCAGGGCTGGCGTTTCTGCCGATTTATTTTTGGCTTGCTGCAGGGTGGGACTGGATCCGGGAACCTTGGATTGTCGGCCCGTGGATGACCATGATCGCGTTTTTCATGATTTCCAACATTGCCACGCTGAGCTGGATGTCGATCAGACCGCGCCGTAATGTGCGGTTGGAACTGATCCTGTTTATCGGGATGTTGTTCGCTGCATTGCTAGTTGAGCCCTGGTGGACGCTGGCTGTTCTTTGTGTCGGCTATCTGGCTGTCATGCCATATGCGTGGTTGAAATATGCTCGCGTCAAGCGGCAAGTTTCAACAGTACAGGCGAGCCGCTCTGCTCTGCACAGCGGGAATTCGACGGAAGAATAACCCGTAAAGTCACTGGCGACTGACTCGCTTTACCCCGTTGTGCCGACAGCGCGCGATAGGCGTTGCGACCGCGCATCCACGTATCGAGCAGAGACAGTACACTCGCGCATAGGGCGGTCGCGAAGAGGGCGAACAGGGCAATCGTTATCATCATAACTTTTCTCGATCCGTTGTGCACAGGCCTGTGGAAAGCTTGTGTATATTTTTGGCAGAACACGCGGAGTCGCGAAGACGTTCCTGCAATATGTGCAATGTTCACTTTATGTTCCGTTTCGTCAAGCTAATTCGCGGCGACACGGATTTTACGCACGGCGAATTGAGGGTGGATTTCATCACAATCCACGGCTAAAGGCGCTGACTTCCGTGTCTTCGAAAGCATTTGTGCAATCGATACCACGCGGAAAAATCCACATGGGAAGCACTTCATACCGGTGCTTGGCTCGCGGGATCTCCGCCCAAGTCACTCGCTTTCCAGAGGCATAACCGGAAAGGAATTCTACTATGGCGGCACCTACCGTCACGATGCAGCAATTGATCGAGGCTGGCGCCCATTTCGGCCACCAGACCCATCGCTGGAACCCACGCATGAAGCCGTATATTTTCGGCGGACGCAACGGTGTTCATATTATCGACCTCTCGCAGACCGTGCCCCTGATGGCGCGCGCTCTCGATTTCGTCGCATCGACGGCATCGTCGGGCGGCAAGGTTCTGTTCGTCGGCACCAAGCGTCAGGCGCAGGAACCGATGGCTGAAGCTGCGCGCATGAGTGGCCAGCATTTCGTCAACCATCGCTGGCTGGGTGGAATGCTCACCAACTGGAAAACGATTTCCGGTTCGATCAAGGAACTCAAAACCCTTGAAGAACAGCTGTCGGGCGACACCAGCGGCTTGACCAAGAAGGAAGTCCTCCAGCTGACGCGCAAGCGCGACAAGCTTGAGCTTTCCCTTGGCGGCATCCGCGACATGGGTGGTATTCCCGATGTCATGATCGTGATCGACGCGAACAAGGAAGATCTGGCGATCAAGGAAGCCAACGTACTGGGTATTCCGGTTGTCGGCATTCTCGACACCAATGTCGATCCGTCGGGCATCTCCTTCCCTGTTCCGGGCAATGATGACGCTGCACGCGCCATCCGCCTGTACTCCGAAGCGTTCGGCGAAGCCGCCGCATCGGGTAAGAACAAGGGCCAGGGCAGCGAAGCGGGCGAGATGGTCAATCCGCCGGCAGAAGCCGCAGCCTGAAGTTGATCGGGATGATGCAGGCGCAATTGCGATTGTGTCTGTGCTTCCTACATATCGAACAAGCGAGGCGGGGCTGCATCATGCGGCCCCGCCATCTGTTTTCTCCCAATTCAGATTCCCCCAATTCAAACTCAAGGAATTGATGACATGGCCGATTTCTCTATCGCCGATGTAAAGACCCTGCGCGACAAGACCGGCGCGGGCATGATGGACGCCAAGAAAGCGCTGACCGAAACCGGCGGCGACATCGAAGCCGCCGTCGACGCGCTGCGGGCAAAGGGCCTTGCAGCTGCACAGAAAAAATCCAGCCGCACTGCTGCCGAAGGCCTCGTCGGCGTAGCCGTCGAGGGTACCAGCGGCGTGGCGGTGGAAGTGAACTCCGAAACCGATTTCGTCGCTAAGAATGACCAGTTTCAGGATTTCGTCCGCAAGGTCACCGAAACTGCGCTCAGCGCCGACAGTGATGATGTCGAAGCGCTGAAGGGCATGGGCTACCCCGATGGCGGCACCGTTTCCGACAAGCTGACCGACAATGTCGCGACCATTGGAGAAAACCAGCAAATCCGCCGGATGAAGAGCGTTGCTGTCTCCAGCGGTATGGTCGTTCCCTATATGCATAATGCCGCTGCACCGAACCTCGGCAAAATCGGCGTTCTGGTTGCTCTGGAAAGCGATGCCGGTGCAGACGTTCTGGAACCGCTGGGCAAGCAGCTGGCAATGCACATCGCCGCCGCCTTCCCGCAGGCGCTGGATGCGGACGGGCTCGACGCCGATGTTATCGAGCGTGAGCGCGCTATTGCACAGGAAAAAGCAGCCGAAAGCGGCAAGCCTGAAAATGTTCAGGAAAAGATGGTCGACGGCGCGATCAAAAAGTTCGCGAAAGAGAACGCTCTGCTATCGCAGCTGTTCGTGATCGACAACAAAACCCCGATCGCCGACGTAGTGGCCAAGGCTGGCAAAGATGCCGGCAAGACTATCGTGCTGAAGGACTATGTCCGCTTTCAACTGGGCGAAGGCATCGAGAAGAAGCAGGAAGATTTCGCCGCCGAAGTGGCAGCTACGCTTAAAGGCTGATTGCCCTGCATTCGATTTCTAGACGGCCGCTGGACCCCTTGGGTTCGGCGGCCGTTTTGTATCTACAGTCCGCGACGTGCTCAATTTGCGTGCAGCAAAGCCAAATCGCGAGAGATTTGGATAAACCTGAACTGAAAATCTGGGGACGGGTCGCCGCTTATCTGCTCTACAATGGTTTGAAACCAGATGCGCAGCCGAGCTTGACTGTTCCGGGAATCGGACATCGTATAGATTTTCGGGAATCCGTGTGCTTCTCCCTTGTCATGTGGCCGCTGCTGGTTTCTCATGGTGGTATGTCGACATTAAGTCCCGAAATCGCTCTCCTGCTGCTAGGTGGCCTTCTTCTGGCAACAGTATTCGCTGGAACCCTTTCGAGCAGGTTTGGCCTCCCGGCGCTGATCGGATTTCTTTGTCTGGGCATGTTTGTCGGCGTGGACGGGCCAGGCGGAATCGCGTTTGACGATTATGTGCTGACGCAGGGTGTCGGGATCGCGTGCCTGACTTTTATCCTGTTTTCCGGTGGTCTCGACACGGACTGGCGCGATGTTCGACGCGTCGCGATGCCCGCATTGATTCTCGCCACACTCGGCGTGCTGATAAGCGCGGGGATCGTTGCGCTGGCATCGGTTTTGATACTCGGTTTTGGTCCCTACCAAGGCTTCTTATTGGGCGCGATCGTGGCGTCCACCGATGCGGCCGCAGTGTTTGCAATCCTGCGCTCTACCGGGCTCGATCTTCATGGTGACGTTCCTGCAGTCATCGAAGTGGAATCAGGCTCAAACGATCCAATGGCCATTTTTCTGGTCGGCGCGGCAATCCTCTTCATAACCGTACCGGACACTTCCCCGCTATCCATGTTTCCCGCCTTCGCCATCCAGATGGCAGTGGGGGTCGGCATCGGACTGGGCGTAGGATACCTCCTGCCAGAGGTGTTAAAACGCACTCAGTACAAGCATGGCGGCCTGGCCTTCGTTATTTCTATCGCGGCGGCTCTCATCGCCTATGGTTTGGCCGAAGTACTGGGCGGGAACGGCTTCCTGGCAGCTTACATCGCCGGACTGGTGGCCGGAAATCGGATATACCGAGCACGTCACATCGTTTCGACCTTTCAAGACGGCATGGCCTGGCTTGCACAGGTCGTGATGTTCCTGACGCTCGGCCTGCTCATCACGCCTTCAAATCTGGAGGACGTGATTGCACCGGGCTTGGCCATCACATTCATCCTGATGCTCGTCGCGCGCCCGATGAGTGTATTCATTTGTCTTGCACCGTTTCGCCAGTTCGACTGGAGGGCGAAGCTCTTCGTGTCCTGGGCGGGCCTGCGAGGCGCCGTACCGATCGTCCTCGCGACATTCCCGATGGTTGCCGGGGTTCCCAGCGCTTTCGCAATATTCAATATCGTGTTTTTCGTGGTCCTGATGTCGAGCATTATTCAGGGTCCGACGATCAACTGGCTGGCTATTCGATTGAATGTTGGTGCAGGAATACGGTCTGACGAAAGGGTTGCTGATAGCGATCCTCTTGCTGAACGCCCACTTGGATAAGGCTCATACTGAGTGAGACAGATGAACGAATCGCGACTGCGACAACGCAGCTCACGAGAGTTGGCTACACACTGGAAAGCCGACGCCGCTGTAATGGCGCTTTTCCCAGACGGCTTTCCCTTTGCGACTCCGACGCTTCGTGGCTAAGGAGCGAGACGCCCTGCAGCAATACGGAAAAACCGCGCGCCCATGCCTTCTGGATCGCCCTCAGACGTTTCCTCTCCAGCACTTCCGGCAATACCAATGCCTGAGATGAAGCGCGTTCTGCTGAAGCTTTCGGGCGAGGTTCTGATGGGCGACCAGCAATTCGGGATCGACTCTGCCTTCGTGGCGGAGCTGGCGAATGAGGTTAAGGCCGCCAAGGAGACCGGGCTGGAAATCTGCCTGGTGATCGGCGGAGGCAATATCTTTCGCGGCATGGCGGGCGCCGCGCAGGGAATGGACCGGGCCCAGGCCGATTATATGGGAATGCTGGCCACCGTGATGAACGCGCTGGCCATGCAGAATGCGCTGGAGCAATTAGGCGTCCCCACTCGTGTGCAATCCGCCATCGAAATGGATAAGGTGTGTGAGCCGGTGATCCGTCGCCGCGCAGAACGCCATCTGGAAAAAGGGCGTATCGTAATCTTCGCCGCAGGGGTGGGCGCGCCGTATTTCACCACCGACAGCGGCGCCGCCTTGCGTGCAGCCGAGATGAAATGCGACGCCTTGCTCAAAGGCACCAGCGTCGATGGGGTGTATGACACCGACCCCAAGAAAAATTCCGACGCTGTGCGTTTTGATACGGTGAGTTATGGCAAGGTGCTTGCAGATAATCTCAAGGTAATGGACGCCTCCGCCGTGGCGCTATGCCGTGATAACCAGATACCGATCGTCGTGTTCTCCATCCGGGACAAGGGCAATCTGGCCCGCGTTCTTTCGGGCGCAGGCACGCAGACGATCGTACAAGACCAGTAAGGGGAGCCGACATGGCCAAATACGACAAAGCAGATATCGAACGCCGGATGCAGGGCGCCGTGGACAGCCTGAAGGGCGATCTGGGCGGATTGCGCACAGGCCGTGCCAACACCAGCCTGCTCGATCCGGTTGTGTGCGAAGTGTACGGCGCGATGATGCCGCTAAGTCAGGTGGCCACAGTCTCTGCGCCAGAGGCACGCATGTTGAGCGTTCAGGTATGGGACAAAAGCAATGTCAGTGCGGTGGAGAAGGGCATTTCCAAAGCCAATCTCGGTCTGAACCCGATGACTGATGGTCAGACCGTGCGTCTGCCGATGCCCGATCTGACCGAGGAGCGCCGTAAGGAACTGGCCAAGCTGGCCGGAACCTATGCCGAGAATGCCAAAATCGCGATCCGCAATGTTCGCCGCGACGGGATGGAAGCGCTGAAAGAAGACGAAAAGAAGAAAGAAATCTCCGAAGACGACCGCAAGCGGTCCGAGGACGAAGTGCAGAAATTGACCGACAAATTCGTGGCGGAATGCGACACGGTGTCGGAAGCAAAGGAAAAGGAAATCCTGACCCAGTAGGCTGGCGGGAATACAAGCTGGCAGGAATTCACCTGAACCTATCGCTCTGAGCTAGTGTGGGGGATGTTCTTCTTTCAGGACTGACGAAACAAAAAGAGCAGGGCTTCGACAAGCTCGGCCAGAATGGAACGGGGAGTTATGGGCGAAGAGGCCACCAGCCAGGCGAAGCACGTCGCCATCATTATGGATGGCAATGGCCGCTGGGCGAGCGCCAAGGGCTTGCCGCGTGCCATTGGCCACCAGCGCGGTGTGGAAGCCGTGCGCAAACTTGTCCGCGATGTCGGACAGATGGGAATCGAGTGCCTTACGCTGTATGCCTTCAGTTCTGAGAACTGGAAGCGGCCAGAGGAAGAGGTTGACGATCTGATGAATTTGATGCGCAAGTTCATCAAATCGGATCTGCCGGAATTTATCGCCAATGATGTGCGGCTGAAAATTATCGGCGACTGGCAGGGGTTGGCCCCCGATATTGTGACGATGCTGGAAGATGCACTGGAACGGACCGCAGGCGGGAAATATATTCTGGCGGTGGCCCTCAATTACGGATCACAGCAAGAAATTGCTGCCGCGGCTGCCCGGGCGGCGGCAGCTGGTGAGGTGACTGCCGACACGATTGCCGCGCATCTCTACACCGCAGACCTGCCGCCACTCGATCTGCTGGTGCGTACCAGCGGCGAAGTGCGTCTCTCCAATTTTCTGCTGTGGCAATCCGCTTATGCAGAAATGGTTTTCGTCGACACGCTGTGGCCGGATTTCACGCCTGACCATCTCCAGCAGGCGCTGGACGATTTCGCGCAGAGGGAGCGTCGTTATGGTGGGAGGTAGCCTCTCGCCCCAAAAGAACGCCGACCTTCCTGTCCGGTTTGTTTCGGCACTGGTCATGCTGGCAGTGCTCGCAGCTGCGTTTGCGGCAGGCGGTGTCTGGTTCGATCTGTTTGTGGGGGCGGTCACTGCGGTTACATTTGCGGAGTTCGTCCGGCTGGTGCTGCGGGCCACGGAAAACCCGTTGTACCGCGTTACAGCGATTGCGGCTGGGGCCATCTATATCGGCCTGGCCGGCCTCGTTATTGCGGGTCTTGAGTCCTACTATCTGCTTGCAGCAATCGGCGTGGTTGTTGCCACCGATGTGGGGGCGTATTTCGTAGGGCGCACGATCGGCGGGCCGAAGATTGCGCCGTCGATAAGTCCATCGAAAACGTGGGCGGGTCTGTTTGGCGGGATGCTGTTTGCCGCATCTTTCCTGATCCTGATGGTTGGCGCGTTTCATTATACCAGCGGCTACACCACATGGAGCGAGCTGTTCGATATTGCCTGGCCCGATGCCAGCGGCGCTGCCGTTGTCGGTGCGATACTGGCAATTACCGCGCAATTCGGGGACTTCTTTCAAAGCTGGCTGAAACGCCGGGCGGGGATGAAGGATAGCTCCAACCTGATCCCCGGGCATGGCGGATTTTTCGACCGCACCGATGGTTTGCTGCCGGTGGCTTTGATTGTAGGATTTATCGGCATGACATTTACCTGACCCGATGCGCAGCATTTCCATCTTCGGAGCGACAGGCTCGGTCGGCACATCGACACTGGATTTGGTTCGGCAGGACCGGTCCGCGTGGGGTGTAAAAGTCCTGACCGCCAATCGTAACGCGGGTGCGCTGGCAGCATTGGCCCGTGAATTCAATGTGCAGGACGCGGTGGTGGCGGACGAAAACTGTCTGCCGGAATTGCGCGATGCTCTCGCAGGCTCTGGCATTGCCGTGTCGGGGGGGCGGGCTGCTTTATGTGAAGCTGCGGCGATCACTGCCGATGTGACCGTCGCCGCGATTGTCGGGTGTGCCGGGCTGGAACCGGTCATGGCCGCAATCGAGCAGGGCAATACGATTGCGCTCGCCAACAAAGAAGCGCTGGTTTCCGCAGGCGAAGTGATGACCGCCGCTGTGAAGAACCATGGCGCGACGCTTCTTCCGGTGGATTCCGAGCACAATGCGATCTTCCAGTGCCTGCAGGGCGGCAGGACGGAAGACGTGCGCTGGATCACACTGACGGCCAGTGGCGGGCCCTTGCGCACGTGGTCTCAGGAACGGCTGGCCGCAGCGACACCGGCCCAAGCCGTGGCCCATCCCAACTGGGACATGGGCGCGAAAATCAGTGTTGATTCCGCGACCATGTTCAACAAGGGGCTGGAACTGATCGAGGCGCATCACCTGTTCCCGGTCGGCTTGGATAAATTGCGCATCGTGGTTCATCCGCAGAGCGTTATTCACTCTATGGTCGAATACCGCGACGGATCGACGCTGGCCCAGCTGGGCCCGTCCGACATGAAAGTGCCGATTGCGTCCTGCCTTGCATGGCCGGGCAGGATGGATACGCCGTGCGAGCCGCTTGATCTGGCGGGTATCGGCACGCTGACCTTCGAAACGCCGGACGAGGATCGTTTTCCGGCAACCCGCCTTGCGCGCGAGGCGGCGCTGGCGGGCGGGGCTGCCCCTGCTGTGCTCAACGCCGCGAACGAAGTGGCCGTGGCCGCATTTCTGGATGGTAAGATACAGTTCACGCAGATTGCAGTAGTGGTGGCCAATACCCTCGCCAATTACGCTCCCCCGCCGCCCGCAACGCTGGCGGATGTAATGGCCATAGATACCGATGCGCGCGCAAGAGCGTCCGCCATGTTAGAAAGCAACTGAATGTTCGAAACGACTCCTTTCTGGATGTGGATCGCCGGTTTCCTGCTGCTGCTGGGACCATTGATTACCGTGCACGAGCTGGGCCATTATCTGGTCGGTCGCTGGTTCGGTGTGCAGGCAGAGGCGTTCTCCATCGGTTTTGGTAAGGAATTGTGGGGCCGCACAGACAAATATGGGACGCGCTGGAAAGTCTCCGCCCTGCCATTGGGGGGATATGTCCAGTTCAAGGGCGATATGAACCCCGCCAGCATACCAGATCCGGAGTCCGGCGACACTTTGAGCGCAGAAGAACGGCAAGGCGCGTTTCAATATGCGGCACTGTGGAAACGGGCGCTGATCGTTTTTGCGGGGCCTGCGACCAATCTGATCGTCACTCTGGCGATTTTTGGCGCATTCAATCTGGCTTACGGTAAAGTCGAATCCACCAATGCCATCGGTGGTTTCGCGGAAAGCTCTATAGCGCGGGATGCCGGTCTGGAAGTAGGCGACAGGATCGTGGCCATCGATGGGGAGGCCACTCCGTCATTTCAGGAAATTGGTAGCCGTGTTCTGATGTATCCCGGCGAAAACGTCAGTCTGACCGTTGAGCGCGGCGGTGACCGGATGGAAATTCCGCTGACTATAGCCAGTGTCACTGAAACCGACAGGTTCGGGAATGAATCGCGCATCGGCCGGCTGGGCGTGGCATCGGGTACGCCCGAAATTACGCCGGTTGGCCCGCTCCAGGCGCTGTCGCTGGCGTGGGCGCAGACGGTCGGCCTGGTCGATATGATGGTTACGGGGATTGTTCAGATCGTAACCGGAGACCGCTCGGTGAAAGAACTGGGGGGACCGATAAAGATTGCGAAGTATTCCGGTGAGCAGTTGAGTTTGGGCTGGCTGGCCTTTGCAAACTTTGCCGCCCTTATCTCGCTTAACTTGGCATTCATTAACCTCCTGCCAATCCCGGCGCTCGACGGCGGGCATCTGGCTTTCTACGCGGCTGAAGCAGTGCGCCGGAAACCAGTTGGTGCCAGAGGAATGGAGATGGCGTATCGCACCGGCATGGCACTTGTGCTCATGTTAATGCTGTTCGTCACATTTAACGATCTGGCCTCGCTTTCCTTGTTCGGGTGATAGCCCATAAGGCAAAGACAGGTCAGGCGGTACGAAAGGCGGGTCATGACGGGCCACTCCTTCTTGAAAGGAACAGGCGCATCGGGCATTGGCGACAATCACTTCGTGGCGGCTGCAGAATGATAACAGCCGATCAAACTGGGCCTCAGGTCCGGACCGAAAATCTATTGACGGGACAACTTCCGAAATGAACCGTAAATCTACGCCAGGCGCCAAGGTTGTGCACCATAAGGGCACATTCGCGCTGGCTCTCCTTTCCGGCACAATTCTGGCCGGTCTGCCTGCAGGCGCGCTGGCGCAAGAGGCTGGCGATCCGGAACCGCTTCCGATCGAGCAGGCGGGGCCGGAGGTCCAGTCGGGCGAAGCTTCTACCATCGCTCCCCAGGCGCAAGCCGATGTGATCCAGACTATCGCAGTTTCCGGCGCGCAGCGGCTGGAGCCGCAGACGATCCTGTCTTATATCAAGATCCGGCCGGGCCAGACTTATACGGCGGCTCTGGGTGATCAGACACTGAAAGAACTGGCAGACACGGAGCTGTTCTCCGATTTCTCTATCCGCAATGAAAGCGGAAATATAATTATCACCGTGGTGGAAAACCCGGTCATCAACCGAATTATTCTGGAAGGCAACGATCGGCTGGACAACGACAAAATCCTGCCGGAGATTAAGCTGTCCCCGCGCCAGATATTCACCCGTTCCAAGACCCGTGCGGACGTTGCGCGCATTATCGAGCTGTACAAACGGCAGGGCCGGTTTGCAGCTACCGTCGAGCCAAAGATTGTCGAGCTAAGCCAGAACCGCGTCGATCTGGTGTTCGAAATCAGCGAAGGGCCCAAGTCCAAGGTCCGCCAGATCAACATTATTGGTAACGAAGTGTTCGGCGATGGAACGCTGCGCGGTGAAATGGTCACCAAGCAGGCGCGCCTCACCAGCTTCCTGTCTTCCAACACAAGTTACGATCCTGATCGCCTTGCATTCGACCAGCAGAAGCTGCGCGAATTCTACCTAACCGAAGGTTATGTCGATTTTCGTGTTGTATCTGCCGTTGCCGAACTGACGCCCGACAAACGTGATTTCATCATCACTTACGTCGTTGAAGAGGGCGAGAAATACAATTTTGGCGATGTTACCGTGGAAAGCCAGTTGCGCGACTTTTCCAGTGAGGGCTTGCGCGCCAATCTGCCGATGGAAACCGGTGACGGATACAATGCGAAACTGGTCGAGGATACGGTCGAACAGCTGAGCGAGCTGGCCGGTACGTTCGGCTATGCCTTTGCCGATGTTCAGCCGGAATTTGCCCGCAACAGTGAAACCAAGACAATGGATGTCTCGTTTGTATTGCGCGAAGCACCGCGCGTTTACATCGAGCGGGTCGACATCAACGGTAATACACTGACGCAGGACAAGGTTATCCGCCGCGAAATGCGTCTGGCCGAAGGCGACGCCTTCAACTCCCTTCAGGTTGCGCGCTCGACCAATCGGATTAACTCGCTCGGGTTCTTCCAAGAGAATTTCGAGATCGAGCAGAAACCGGGTTCGCAGCCAGACCGGATTATTCTGGAAGCCAATGTCGAAGACCAGCCGACTGGCGAATTGCAGCTGTCGGCCGGCTTCTCCTCGATCGAAAGCTTCCTGCTGTCGGCTTCTATTCGCGAGCGCAACTTCCGTGGTCGCGGCCAGACTGTCGGCGCTTCGGTCAACTGGTCGCGCTACTCGCGCTCGTTCGGAATTAATTTCAGCGAACCTTACTTGTTTGATCGTAATATCTCGGCCGGTATCGATCTCTATCGCCGTGATTATAGCAGCTTCAATTTTACCAATACTGATCGCAATACGACTTTTGAGCAGGCAACCACTGGTGGCTCGTTGCGGGTTGGTGTGCCGGTTACAGAATACATGTCCCTGATCGGCAGTTATACGCTGAACTATGACGATGTGTCGTTGGATGAAAACCAGTACTTTGCCGATCTGGACGGTGATGGCATTTCAACTTGTGAGCCTCTTATAGCCGGACGGTTCCTGTGCGATTCCTTAGGTAAGCGGACCAGCTCGATTGCCGGGCTGACTCTGAATTATAACTCGACCAATAGCCGGTTCCGCCCGACGCGCGGTGAAACTTTTAGCATAACAGGGGAGTATGCCGGTCTAGGCGGTTCGGTGGAGTACGCCCGTATTCGTGGGAAGGCAGCGAAATATTGGTCTGTGTTTAACGGGTTTATCTTTTCGCTGACAGCTGAGGGCGGTTATATAAAAGGATTGAAGGATCGAGAGGGCGAGGGCGTCGATGATGTTCTGCTGACCGATAGATTCTTTCTGGGGGAGCCTCAGATCCGCGGCTTCGATATCCGAGGCGTCGGCCCGCGTGTTCTGCGTCAAAGGGTTGAAACGGATGATGATGGCAATCAGATTGTAATCACAGACCGCGACCAACTTCTTCAAGACGACGCACTTGGCGGTAATGCATATTATCTCGGGCGGGCCGAGCTTGAAATCCCGCTCGGCTCCGGCGTGCGTGAATTAGGTTTACGGCCATCTATATTCATGGATGTCGGGGCGTTGTTCAATGTGACGACGCCGGTTCTTACCAGCCGACCGGAGGGCTTCAATCTTTATGCCCAAACCATAGGTGATACTACGTCTATAGTGGAAAACCAGTTTGCCCCTGACGGGACCGAGAACGTAAAAATTAGCCAGAATTCAGGATTTCAAGAAGTGTTTCTTGGAAACTCATCCGCACCACGCATTTCGGTCGGTATTGGGGTCAACTGGAATTCACCGTTCGGTCCGTTCCGGATCGACTTTGCCCGCGTGCTCAAGAAGCAGCCGGGCGACGACACAAAATCACTATCTTTCAATGTAGGAACACAGTTCTAATGAAAATTTTCGCCAAAACGCTCACTGCTGCCAGCATCGCAACCGCAACCTTCGCCGGCGCCCCTGCTGCAGCGCAGGTCAATGGTATTGCCATCAGCAGCCCAGAGGCAGTCTTCCTGCGCTCAGCCGCGCGGCAGGCTGCTTACCAGCAGATTTCGCAAACATATGCTACGCAGCTGCAGCAGATTGGAACCATGCGGCAGGAAGCGCAGACGCTTCAGCAAAGCCTCGATACGAATGGAGATGGCCAGCTGACCGATGCCGAAGCCAGTGCCAATCAAAGTGTGACTACACAGGTCCAGCAAAAGCTTCAGCAAATCTCGCAAGCAGGCCAGCCGATTACTCTCGCGCAGACCTATGTGATCGAGCAGCTTTTGATTGATTACAACAATGCGCAGCAGCAGGTTATCCAGTCCAAGAATATCCAGCTGTTGCTGCCTGCTGATAGTGTGCAGTTCGCAGCTGATGCCGCCGATGTCACCGCGGACATTGTCGCCGTGCTCGACCAGCGTATGCCGACTGTTCAGGCAACCCCGCCAGCCAATTGGCGCCCGCGCCGCGAATCGCTGGCTCTGCAACAAGCTGTGCAGCAGATTCTTGCGGGTCTGGCGCAGCAGCAGTCAGCGCAAGCGGCCCAACAGGGTGCAACCACGCAGCAGCCAAGCGGCCGCTAAGTTTAAATAGCAGAGCAGGGTAACGATGATGGACACAGACAAGCCATATGATATCCGGCGTGTGCTGGAGGCTTTGCCTCATCGTTACCCCATGCTGCTGGTGGACCGGGTAAAGTCCATAACGCTCGGCGAGAAAATCCATGCGGTTAAGGGCGTGACCTTCAACGAGGATTTCTTTCAGGGGCATTTCCCCGGTCAGCCGATTATGCCCGGCGTGCTGCAGATCGAGGCAATGGCGCAGGCCGCCGCGATCCTGGGCATTGAAACGCTGGATCTGGCCGGGTCGGGCAAGCTGGTGTTTTTTATGGGTATCGAGAACGCGAAGTTCCGCAACCCCGTGACACCCGGCTGTCTGCTCGATCTGGAAGTAGAGTTCACCCGGAAGCGTAGCCGTGTCTACAAGTTCAAGGGCCGTGCGAGCGTAGAGGGGCTAACCAGCAGTGAAGCCGAGTTCACTGCCATGATCGCCGACCCGAGTTGATGGTTGCAAAATCCGGCGCGCACGCTTAATCGCGCGCTTTCTATACAAACAGCGCGCCCGGTCGGTACCGGGCAACAGCTTTAAGGACGATACGCCATGAAGGCCGAAACACATCCAGAATATCACACCATCAACGTCAAGATGACCGATGGTACCGAATTCCAGACGCGCTCCACCTGGGGTAAAGAGGGCGATACGATGACCCTCGACATCGACCCCACCAGCCACCCGGCGTGGACCGGCGGCAAACAGCAGCTTCAGGAAGGCGGCCGCGTTGCAGCCTTTAACAAGCGTTTCGGCGGGCTCAGCCTCAAGAAGTAACGCTTTTCCCGCGTCTTTTGGCGCGATGACAAGACTAAAGGGCGGTCCTTTGGGCCGCCCTTTTTGGTTCAATTTTAATGCTGCCAGAGGTTTTCGATCGGATCAATGAGGATCGGTTCAAGCCTTTCGGCAGGTGGCCACTCGTCTCGGGCGCCGATTTCGCTGAAAGCAAGATCACGGGCTTTGCGGTCTGGCCAAAGCGCCACGGCAACATATGTCCCGTCGTCAGCCTTGCCGAGAAGCGAGCCTTGCCCTCCGACCTGATAAAGTTGCTTCGTCGCCGCCAGCCAGCGCTTGCGGAAAGCGTCGACATGCTCGGGTGAGATCTTCCATCGGTATATCGCGACGAACCCCGGCCTCACTCCCACCCCCACGGTTTCTCGCGGTACCATTTGGTCAGCACATATTTGAGTCCCTGACGCACCTTCATCCCGTGGTGGAGCGTATTCGGGTTCACACCGCCGTCGGGGCGGCGGTTGTTCCATGCCAGCAGTTTTCCGGTCTCGGGCTGGACGTTCTTTTTCAGAACCTTGAAACGGGTCGCGCCGCCTGCCTCCACATTGTTGAGGTAGATCATGCAGGTCCATGTCCGTTGACCGGCGACCGAACAGAACCGGTCGTAATCTTCCCCGTCGGGTGCGAAATAATCGGTGTGGGCTTTGAACTCTTGTCCCACGTCATATTTCTGGCCCTGCAAGGGTTCGCCATAAGCCGGGTCGATGCCGGTCAATTCATCCAGCATAGCTTCGACGCTACGCACAGCAGGGTGATCCGGGGCCAGATCACAGGTTTCGCTGGTGCGGAAATACTCGTCGCCATTGGCATCTGCGAGGGTAGAGGGGCGGCGTTCCCGCTCGATCAAAGCAACCAGATCAGCACACAGGACGGGATCTGCAAAGGCGCGTCGCTGGAGCAACTCGATCTTTTTGTAAGGCAGCCTCTGCACCCCGCCATAAGACAGCAGATGATCGGCAGAGGATTCGTTTTGCGCTGTCATTGCCGACGCAGCATCATTTATCGTCGCTTCGTTCGCAAGGCGCAAAGTAAGAATGTTACGTCTGAGCAATGCCAGCGCAGTTTTCGCTTCCCAATAGGCACTACCTATGCAACAGGCTCGCCCCCGCTAGTGAGCACCCTTGACGGGAATGTTTGCACGCGTAACAGCCCCGACATGCACGGCAGTTTCGGGGCATATGGCGATCGTAGCTCAGTTGGTTAGAGCGCCGGTTTGTGGTACCGGAGGTCGGGGGTTCGAGACCCCTCGGTCGCCCCATTTTTCTCCACGCATTCTGCAACTTCGATGTGCATATTCTCGCATCTGCGTAGGGACGCAACATGACCGCTTTCTGGACTGAACCCGATTACGACGATCACGAGCTGGTGCAGCTCGTACGCCATCCGGAAAGCGGCCTGACCGCGATTATCGCGCTTCATTCCACCCACCTTGGCCCTGGCGCGGGTGGTACGCGGTTCTGGCATTATGCCGAGCCCAAGGCCGCAATGCGCGATGCTCTGCGGCTGAGCCGCGGGATGAGCTACAAGAACGCGATGGCCGGTTTGCCGATGGGCGGCGGCAAGGCAGTGATCTTGGCTGACGACGACAGGCAAAAGTCGCCCGAGATGCTCGCCGCTTTCGGTGATGCTGTCGAAGCTCTGGGTGGCCGTTATGTCACGGCAGAAGATGTCGGCATCAGCGAACAGGACATGGTCGCCGTGTCCAAGCGCACTGCCCATGTTTCCGGTCTGCCAGTCGAAGGAGACGAAGCGGGAGGCGATCCCGGTCCGTTTACCGCTATGGGCATTTATCACGGTATCAAGTCGGCTGTTCGTTACAAGCTCGGCAAGGACAGCGTGAAAGGTGTCCACGTCGCCGTGCAGGGCACGGGCAGCGTCGGCGGAGGTGTCGCCAAATTGCTCGCTCAAGACGGTGCGAAGCTGACCCTTTCCGACATCCATAATGACCGCGCCAAGGCGCTGGCGGTAGAGCTGGGCTGCGAAACCGCTTCTGCCGATGCGATTATGAGCACATCGTGCGATGTCTTCAGCCCCAATGCGCTGGGCGCGATTCTGGATGATGAGGGCATTGCCCGTCTCGATTGCCCGATTGTTGCTGGCGGGGCCAACAATCAACTGGCCCGCTCCCATCATGGCGCGCAGCTGGCCGAGCGCGGTATTCTGTATGCTCCGGATTATGTCATCAATGCAGGCGGCATAATCAGCGTTACGATGGAATATCTGTCGCGGTGCCTCGGGGCAGCAGGCAATATCAACGAAGTGCGCAAACGTCTGGCACAGATCCCCGGCCGCCTGGAGGAGATCTGGGAGGAAAGCGCCAGCAGCGGTGTGCCCTCCGATACGGTTGCCGACCGGATGGCGCAGAAGCTGATCGGGCGGTAGGCGCACTCTCGGAGCAGGCGCGACTTCAGGGTTGTCTTTCCTATCGCGATATCCGGTTGTAAGAGGCTGCTTCCCTAGTTGTACGTCCGCGAAAGCACCAAATGCACGGTTTCGCCAATCCTCGCCGCTTTCTGGCGCTAGCTCGCTGGCTTACGCCGGTTATGCTGGTGTCGGGCATCGTTCTGTCGTGCGGCGCGACGTGGTGGGGCCTGACGCAGGTTCCACCTGATCGGCTGATGGGCGAAACGGTGCGCATTCTGTTTATACATGTTCCCGCCGCATGGCTGGGTATGGGCGGATGGGCCGTTATTGCAGGCGCAAGTGCAGCCCTATTGATTTGGCGTCATCCGCTATCCGCCATTGCGGCGCGCGCAGCCGCTGCACCGGGGATGGTCTTTACTGCCATTTGCCTCGCCACCGGATCCCTGTGGGGGCGCCCGACATGGGGTGCCTGGTGGGTGTGGGATGGGCGGTTGACGAGTATGTTGGTGCTGCTGTTCCTCTACGCTGCATACGTCGCGCTGTCGCAGGCAAGCGCACGTGAAGGTGTGTCGGACCGGATACCGGCGATTTTCGCGCTGGTCGGCGCGATTAATATTCCGATAATCAATCGCTCCGTCGTATGGTGGAATTCGCTGCATCAGCCGCCCAGCATCACTGTGGGGAAAAGCGCCATTGATCCGGCTTATCTCTGGCCGCTGCTGATTGCAGTATTGGGATATTCGCTGCTGTTTGGCGGCGTCGTGCTGGCCCGGATGCGCGCTTTGCTTGCGGATATGCAAGCCGAGGCCCGTCTGCGGCGCAAGGCAATGGAGGCGGCCTGATGCGCGAAGGTCTCAACCAATGGGATTTCGTGCTCTGGTCATACGCAGTGGGCGGCATCGCAGTTGGACTGTTGGTTGTGTGGGCCGTCGTAACCATGCGCCGGGCCGAAGCACGACGGGACAGGGCGAAACGCAAATGAATACTTTGCGCCCCAAGCCCAAGCACCAGCGTCTGGTGCTGGTCGTTATTGCTCTGATTGTACTGGTTGGGGCCGGATTTTTGGCCGCATGGGGCCTGCGCAGCGAAGCAAACTACTTTTATACACCCAGCCAGCTCGCGGCCGATCCGCCAGTATACAGTCGTATGATCCGGCTTGGCGGTATGGTCCGCGAGGGATCAATCCAGCAATTGGACGATGGCGTCTCGATACGTTTTACGGTCGGTGATGGCGAAGCCGAAGTTCCGGTACGTTTCACTGGCATCGTGCCGGATCTTTTCGTGGAAGGATCCGGCGTTGTGGCGGAGGGACGGATGGGGCCGACTGCATTCATGGCCGATTCCCTGCTGGCCAAACATGACGAGAATTATGTCCCCCGCGAGTTACAGGAAATGACCGAGTATCAGGCCCGGCAAGTGGTCGCAGAGACCGAGACTGGCGGGGGCCGGTGACAGCAGAAATCGGTCTTGCCGCGCTGTGGATGGCAGCGGCGCTTTGCGTCATGCAGTTCATTACCGGTGCGCTGGCGCTTCGCGCCGATACAGTTAGTGAAGGCGCAGACATAGGCGCGATCACCCGGCCTGCCGCCATCGTGCAGGGCCTGCTGGCGATGACGGCCTTTGTCTGCCTGCTTTGGCTGTTTGCCATCACAGATTTGTCAGTGAAACTGGTCGCGAGCAATTCGCATTCCGACAAACCGCTGCTGTATAAGATCACCGGTGCGTGGGGTAATCACGAAGGTTCCATGTCGCTGTGGATCGCTGTGATGGCCCTGTCGGGCGCGGCCATCGGAGCGTTGGAGAAACGCCTGCCCGAAAAGACGATACAGGCTGTTCTGGCGGCTCAGGGCGCAGTCGGTGCCGGGTTCTATGCCTTTATTATCGGCAGCTCCAATCCGTTCGAACGACTGCCTACACCCGCAGCGCAGGGTGCCGGCCTCAATCCGTTGCTGCAGGATTTCGGCCTCGCCTTCCATCCCCCCACTTTGTACATGGGTTATGTCGGGCTTTCGGTTGCCTTCAGTTTCGTGGTCGGTGCGCTGGTTACGCGGCAGGTCACACCGGATTTTGCTCGTGCGATGCGGCCGTGGGTGCTGGGCGCATGGGTGTTTCTGACCCTGGGGATTTCAGCGGGTAGCTGGTGGGCGTACTACGAGCTTGGCTGGGGCGGCTGGTGGTTCTGGGATCCGGTGGAGAACGCATCGCTGATGCCGTGGTTGGCGGCGACGGCATTGTTGCATTCGGTCACCGTGCTGGCTGCGCGTGACGCTTTGCGAACATGGACTGTGATGCTGGGCGTGGTGGCTTTTTCCATGAGTATGCTGGGCACATTTATCGTCCGCTCCGGTGTTCTGACCAGCGTCCACAGCTTCGCCGTGGACCCGGAACGGGGGGCGTTTATCCTGATATTGTTGGCGATTTACATCGGCGGCGCGTTGGCGCTTTTTGCTTGGCGGGCGGGCACAATATCGGAGGGAAAACGGTTCGCTCTGGCCAGCCGTGAAGCCGCGCTGGTGTTCAACAACATTATGCTTTGCGCCATTCTGGGCGTGGTCCTCCTCGGCACTCTGTATCCCCTGATGGCCGAGGCAATGGGTGACCGGGTTTCCGTAGGTGCGCCCTATTTCAATTCGGTCAGCGCGGTGTTCGCGCTGCCGATGTTCGCAATAATGGCTGTCGGCCCGATCCTGCGCTGGCGGCAGGACAGTGGCGGACGCATTTCCAAGGCCGCGATCCTGCTGGCAGCTATTGGTATCGTGACGTTCGTGGCGGGCTGGCTGGCCAGCGATGCGGGCATCCTGCCGCTGCTGGGCCTCGCCTTTGCTGCCGTTCTGGGCGTTGCAAGCGTCTTGCCACTCTATAGCCGAAGCCTGCGTCGCACGCCGCTGGCGACATGGGGTATGGTACTGGCGCATCTCGGGATTGCTGTGTCGCTGTTCGGCATGGCGAGCGAAAGCGGTTTTTCAAAGGAAACGCTGGCGGCTGTCAGCGCAGGCGAAAGCGCCGCAATCGGTCCTTATGAAGTCACTCTGCTTGGAGTGGAGCCCCTTGCCGGGCCGAACTGGACTGCGCTGGAAGCTCGCCTGTCAGTGAGTGATGGAAGCGAGCCGGTTGTTCTTCGCCCGCAATCGCGCAGCTATGTCCAGCCAGTCCAAACAACAACGGAAAGCGCGCTGCACAACCGGTGGGACGGGCAACTTTACGTCGTGCTGGGGCAGGCTGCGGGTGATGGACGCTGGCAGTTGCGCCTTTGGTGGAAACCTTTCGTGACGCTGATCTGGTACGGTTCGATTCTGATCGCTCTTGGCGGGGCGATGGCCGCAGTGGGCCATATTATGACCGGCCACCGCCGCCGCCGTCTGGTAGTGCGGCTGAAAGAGCGCCGGGCAGAAGAGGCGGCACTGGCTTGAAACGCGCCATATTCTTTATCCCGTTGGCGATGTTCACGCTGTTTGTCGGAATCGCGTCCTATCAGCTGACGCAGCCGAAGGATGACGCGGTACCCAGCCGAATGGTGGGCAAGCCGCTACCAGTGTTCGAGCTTCCTGCGGGCCGTGCCAACGGCGTGCCGGTAACGAATGCCGATTTCACCGATGGTAAGCCCCGCCTGCTCAATATCTGGGCGACATGGTGCCTGCCTTGCATTGCGGAGGCTCCGCAGCTGGAAGCCTTGAAGGAGGCGGGTGTGCCGATCGTAGGCCTCGCGATCCGCGATACGCCTGAGGATATCGCGCAGTTTCTGGAAACCCACGGCGATCCTTATACCGGATTGGCAATCGACCAGAGGTCGATGGTCCAACTGGGCATCGGCTCTAGCGGCGTGCCGGAAACCTTCGTGATCGACGGCAAGGGCATCATCCGCCACCAGCATATTGGCGATATTCGCGAGCGCGATATCCCGATATTGCTGCAGGAACTGGAGGATGCGCGCCGATGATTCGCTATCTCGCTTTTCTTGCTGCTCTCCTGATAGCAATTTCTTCCAGTGCCGTGCCGCTTAGCGCGCAGGAAACTTCACTTGCCAACGTCCAGCTGTCCGACCCGGTACAGGAGGCTAAGGCAAAGGAACTGATGGAAAGCCTGCGCTGCCTGACCTGCCAGTCCCAATCCATTGCCGACAGCGACGCTGAAATGGCGGAAGATATGCGCCACCTTGTCCGCACCCGGGTGCAGGCGGGTGAAAGCTCCGACGAAATCCGTAACTGGCTGGTTGAACGTTACGGGGATTATGTAAGCTATTCTCCCGATGTAATTGGCCCGAACTGGCCGCTTTATGCCATTCCGGGTTTGCTATTGCTGGTTGGTATTGCGCTTTTCCTGCGGCGACTGCGGGGAAGGTCATGACATGGTTGTTCGTCGTCCTGCTGGGTGTGGGCGCGCTTGGCGCAGGCACGGTGTTGCTGCGCCATGCACGCAGTTACTGGACGCTGTTCGCTGCAACATTGATGTTCGGGCTTGCCGGATATGCGTGGCAGGGTTTTCCAGGAATGCCCTCCGCTCCGCGATCTGCCGAAAGCCCCGATGTACGCGCCAGCCCCGTTCTGATCGATGCGCGCCGCGAATTTTTCGACAATGCCGGCCCGCCCAGCCGTTATGTTCTGACGGGCGACACCTATGCTCGGCGGGGCGAATTCGAAACGGCTGCCGGCTTTTATCGCAACGCCGTTGCCGAAAACCCTAATGACGGCGAAGGCTGGCTCGCACTGGCAGTTGCGCTGGTCGAGTATTCAGACGGACACGGCACACCGGCTGCTCTGTATGCATATCAGCGGGCCCGTGATGCCCTGCCAGGCAATCCCGCAGTTGGTTACTTTGCCGCCCTGCCCGAATTGCGTGCAGGGCGCCTGCTCGAAACCCGCGATTTATGGGCAGAGGCACTGGCAGGGGCCAGCAAAAATGCCGCCGGGCTAGCGTATATGCAGGAGCGTTTGAACTCGCTCGACACCCTGCTGGCAGCGATTGCCGCGCAGGCGGGGTCCTGAGCGGCTGTTGCGCGGCATGGTTGCCACTGCTACCGGCGCGCCTTGCTTTGCATCAACGCCGCCCAGAGAGCCGCGTACTGCCAAGACAACGGGTCAGTCTAAGTAAGGTCTCCTGACGGATGAGCGACAGCGCACCAGCAGCAATCGACCGCGCACCCCCGGGGGGCGGCCCGGCCCATATAGATTCCACTACCAAGATGGCAGTGGGCGCAATTGGCATCGTTTTTGGCGATATCGGCACCAGCCCGCTTTATGCCTTCCGGGAGACATTTGTTGGGCCCAACCCGCTGCCGATAGATTACAATCATGTGCTGGGCGTGGTCAGCCTGATCTTCTGGTCGATGACGCTGATCGTGGCGATCCAGTATGTGACCATCCTGATGCGGGCCGATAACAAGGGGCAGGGCGGCAGCCTTGCTCTGGTCGCGCTGATCAGCCGCAATATCGGGACCACGCGGTATGGCTGGCTGGTCGTGCTGCTAGGCGTATTTGCGACATCGCTGTTTTACGGCGACAGTATGATTACGCCCGCCATTTCGGTTCTCTCAGCGGTTGAGGGGCTGACCGTGGTCGATCAGGGCCTGCAGCCCTATGTCATTCCCATCGCACTGATCCTGCTTATATTCCTTTTCATGATCCAGCGAAGTGGCACGGCAAAGGTCGGTGCTCTGTTCGCGCCTGTGATGGTCGTTTATTTCGTAGTGATTGCGCTGCTGGGCATCATCCAGATCGTCCAGCATCCCGATATTTTCTACGCACTCAATCCGTATTACGCGGTAATGTTCTTCGTGAACGATGGGTTCCTGGCGTTTCTGGCGCTTGGCTCCGTAGTGCTGGCGGTGACTGGGTCGGAGGCGCTGTATTCCGATATGGGGCATTTCGGGCGCGGACCAATGCGGCTGAGCTGGTTCGGTTTTGTCATGCCTTGCCTGCTTCTCAACTATTTCGGGCAAGGCGCGATGATCGTGTCGCTGTCAGGAGCAGAAGCCGCGGAAGCGATCCAGAACCCGTTCTTCATTCTGGCACCAGAGGCATGGCGACTGCCGCTGGTTATCCTGGCGACATTCGCCACCTTTATCGCCAGCCAGGCGGTTATTTCGGGCGCGTTCTCGATCACCCATCAGGCGATCCAGCTGGGCTTTGTTCCTCGCCTGTCGGTCCGCCATACCAGCGACGCGCATTCGGGACAGATTTACATCCCCGTTGTGAATTGGGCGCTGATGATTGCGGTGATCGTGCTGGTTCTGACGTTCCAGAATTCCTCCAATCTGGCGAGCGCGTATGGTATTGCTGTGACCGGCGCCGTCACCATCGATACGCTGCTGATGGGTGTGTTGTTTGTCGGTGTCTGGAAATGGAAGTGGTGGGTTGCAGCGCCCATTGTCCTGTTTTTCCTGATTATCGACGGAGCTTACTTCGCGGCGAACCTGACCAAAGTCGGCGACGGCGGCTGGTTCCCGTTGATGGTGGGGGCAGTGGTGTTCACGCTGCTGACCACGTGGGCGCGAGGCCGCAAGGTCATGCGGGAACGGATGACCGAGGTTGCCCTGCCGATTGAAATTTTCGCCAAGAGCGCCAAGAATTCCGCCACTCGCGTGCCCGGTACTGCTATTTTCATGGCCAGCAGCACCGCTGGTGTACCCAGTGCGCTGCTGCACAATATCAAGCACAACAAGGTCCTGCACGAGCGGGTGGTCATCCTGACTGTGACGATTGCCGATATTCCCTATGTCGATCCGGACAAGAGGTGTGAATACAGCGAAATCGGCGACGGCTTCTTCCGCGCTGTGCTGCATTATGGTTTCATGGAAGAAACCGATGTGCCTACTGGCCTGAAGACTATGCAGCAATGCGGCGGCGAGTTCGACATGATGCAGACCAGCTTTTTCCTCAGCCGTCAGACCCTGCTTCCCAGCGACAATCCCGCCATGCCGATCTGGCGCGAAAAGATATTCTCCTGGATGCTGCGCAATGCGGCAACAGCGATGGAATTCTTCCGTTTGCCGACCAACCGCGTTGTGGAACTGGGCAGTCAGGTGCGGATCTGACGCGCGCTGGCATGCCTGCCATACGTCTCTTGGATTATATGAAAGTCTTGCGCGCGAAAGCTGACCTGCTCCTGATTATTCTCGCATATCCGCGCAAGAGAGCCGGAAGCGAGATTGAGGCGCTAACGTAAACCTCGCAAACAATATTGGGATTTAGCTAAAGAAGAGCAGCCAATCCGTTTGGCATAGCCAGAGCCCCATTCAGATCAGCACCTTCAGCCGGTCGGCGGTTCTTCCTCCAGCACATCATCCTTCGCTTCTGGGCCCAGCCCATGCTTCAACAGCATCGGGATCTGGGTGAAGGTGAACAGGAATGTGAGGGGCAAAAACACCCAAAGCTTCGCCGCCAGCCATCCGCCAAAATCGAGATACCAGCGCAGGAATTCATTGAGCCCTGCTAGAGCCAGAAAAAACACGCCCCAATTGCGGCTCAGTTTGAGCCAGCCTTCATCGGTCAAGCCCTCGAATGCAGCTTCCAGCAACACCTTGAGCAACGCCTTGCCGCGCCACGCCCCGATCAGCAGAGCTATACCGAACACAATATAGATGATCGTCGGCTTTAGCTGAACGAAAAGCGGGTCTCCGAAGAAGATAGTTAGCGCGCCGAAGCCCACGATCAGCACAGTCGAGAACCACAACATCGGCGAAATTTTGCCGTTGCGCCATTTGGACACACTGATGGCCACTACCGAAGCGGCCATAAAGACCATTGTGCCGCGAATAACCGCGCCGACTTCGGCAATCGGCTCCGGATCTTCCGGTGCGAACCAGCGATAGGTCAGGAAGAATGCCAGAAGCGGCCCGTAATCGATCAGGATACTGACCCACCCGGAGGCGGGTTTCTTTTGGTTTTCGGTATCTCTCATCGGTTTTGTCTCGCTAAGTTCGCTCGCCCCAAGCCTGCCGAGTGACTGCTTTGCATCTGAAATTCGTGACAGAGAAAAGAGGCTAACTTGTACTGGCTTTGGATGAACGGTGAATTGTGTGGAGCGTCCGGTGCTAGGCAACCCCGGCAATCACTCGGGCGACCAGATCGGGATCGAAGGGTCGCAGATCGTCGATCGTTTCGCCCACGCCGATGGCGTGAATTGGCAGACCGTATTGCTCCGCCGCTGCAACCAGAACACCGCCGCGTGCGGTACCGTCCAGTTTGGTCATGATCAGGCCGGTCACTCCGGCAACTTCCTTGAAAACGTCGATCTGCGACAATGCGTTCTGCCCGTTGGTCGCGTCCAGCACCAGTAACACATTGTGCGGCGCCTCAGGGTTCAGCCGGCCGAGAACCTTTCTGATCTTGGCCAGTTCATCCATCAACTCGCGTTTGTTCTGAAGGCGGCCTGCAGTGTCGACGACCAGAGCGTCGATACCCTGATCGGTCGCGGCTTTCACTCCGTCGAACACGATACTCGCGGGATCGCCGCCTTCTGCACCGCGAATAATTGGCGCGCCGATGCGCTCTGCCCACGTCGCCAGCTGTCCGATCGCGGCGGCGCGGAATGTATCGCCAGCAGCCAACATGACGCCATAATCGTCTTCCTGCAGCCAATGCGCCAATTTGGCGATGGTGGTCGTCTTGCCGCTGCCATTCACTCCGATCACCAGAATGACCTGCGGGCGTGGGAAGGCGCTGATTTCCAGCGGCTTGGCAACAGCCCGCAGGATCGCTGCGATTTCGTCGGCCACAGCCTCTTTCAATTCGCGCTCGGTTATCTCGAGACCAAAGCGGCGTTCGCGCAGCTTGTCCTTGATACGGGCTGCTGCTGCTGGACCCAGGTCGGACGTGATCAGCGCATCCTCCACCTCGTCGAGCGTGGCTTCGTCCAGCTTCGATGTGCCGCCAACAGCGGTCAGGTTCTCGCCCAGCCGGTCGGATGTTTTACGAAACCCGCCCAGCAGGCGTTCGGTCCAGCTCGATTGCGTCAAAGGAGCATGCCCTTTTCAATGTGTTCGGGTGTAATAGTCAGGATGGTTCCGGCGGGTGTTCCAGCGGGAACATTTACCCGGGCGAAGTTGGGTGCGTAACCTGTCCCGTCGCGTTCGGCGAGGACTTCCTGAGTTGTGCCGAGCAAGCTTTCCAGCCAGGTGCCGCGCTGGGCGGATGTGGCGGCTCGCAGATCCGCGGCGCGGCCTTTCACTACCGCACGTTCAACTTGTGGCATATGCGCGGCAGGTGTGCCTGAGCGAGGCGAGTAGGGGAAGATGTGGCCGTGAACCACAGCCAGTTCCGCGATAATCGAAAGATTGGCAGCGTGATGCTCGTCCGTTTCGGTCGGAAAGCCGGCGATCAGATCTGCGCCGATGGAAAGTTCCGGGCGGCGGGCTTTCAAACGGCCCACGATGTCCACCGCATCGGCGCGGCTGTGGCGCCGCTTCATGCGTTTCAGGATAAGGTCGTGCCCGTGCTGAAGCGATAGATGAAGGTGTGGCATGATCCGCTGCTCGCTGGAAATAACGTCGAACAACAACGGATCGATCTCTATCCCGTCGACTGAAGACAGTCGCAGACGGGGCAGGGCCGGGAAGGCCCGCAGGATAGCCTGCACCAGAGTGCCGAGGCCGGGCGCATCGGGCAGATCATGGCCCCATGACGTCAGATCGACGCCGGTCAACACCACTTCGGGCGCGCCCTGCTCCAAATGGCGCTCTATCACCTTCAGCACATCGGCCACGGGCAGGGATCGGCTGACGCCGCGGCCCTGGGGTATCACGCAGAAGGTGCAGGAATGGTCGCAACCGTTCTGCACCCCAACAAAGGCGCGAGTGCGGGCGGGCACAACAGGTGCCGCGTCGAGCGGTGCATTCCACATGCGCGGATCCAGCTTGCCAGCGTTTGCAATCAAACCATCGACTTCGGGCATGGCAACCAGCGCGTCTCGTTCTATATCTGCGGCGCAACCGGTCACCAGCAGGCGGGCATCGGGACGGGCCCTGCGGGCCTTGCGAATGGCTTGGCGGGTTTGCCGCACGGCTTCGCTGGTGACGGCGCAGCTGTTGATTACCACAATGTCCTCGCCTGCTAGCATCGCGCCGATGCGCTCACTTTCGGAAATGTTGAGACGGCAACCAAGCGAGATGACTTCTGCCGGTTTGGGTTTGTCTTCGATGGGCGCAGTCATGCGAAGTTGCTCCATTCGAAGCAGCCGCGAAAACTCTCCTTTGCAGGGCCAGTCATGGTGATGCGGCCTTCTTCATCATAAGCAATCGCCAGATCGCCGCCGGGAAGGCTCACGGTGACGTTGCGTCCGGTTAACCCGCGACAGAAGGCGGCGGCTGCAGTGGCGCAGGCTCCGGTGCCGCATGCCCGGGTCAGACCGGCACCACGTTCCCACACACGCAGATGCAAATGATCGTCTTCAGCCAGGCTGGCGACATTGACGTTCACCCTCTCGGGAAACAGCGCGTCGCTCTCGATCAGTGGTCCGAGGCGGGCAAGATCGACCGCATCGGCGTTATCAACAAAGAACACAACGTGCGGGTTGCCGACATTGACCGCCACGGGATCGCTGAGTTCCTCCCAGCCGACAGGCATGGCGGCCGTGTCCATTGCATAGGCCAGCGGAATATCCTCCCAGTCGAAGCGCGGTACGCCCATATCGACCTGTGCGCCGCCGTGAACGGGCGACACATCGATGACACCGCCTGCAGTTTCCACCCGCGCATCATTGCCATGCAGCAGGGCGACAGCCCGCGAAGCATTGCCGCACGCGCCCACTTCACCTCCATCATGATTGTATATCCGCATTCGGAAATCGGCCTTCGAAGCAGTATCTCCTTTCGGCTCCAGCACAATCAACTGGTCACAGCCGATCCCGGTGTTGCGGTCGGCCAAAGCTTTTGCGACGGCCGGCGTCATCGCAGGCAAGGCGACCTCGCGTCCATCCAGCACTACGAAATCGTTGCCGAGACCGTGCATTTTTGTGAAATCAACCTGCATCGTGCAGCGCATCTATGGCTCGCTGCCCTGCAGGTAAAGGCCGCGTGTCGTATTGCCGCGCATCAGAGATCGGCTCGCGCGGTGGCCGTTTAGCCGTGTGAGTGGCGCCGGGCGTCGTCTTCTGGGGCCGCGGGGGTGTCAAGCAGTGACGCCATACGGTCGGCGGCTACCAGTCGCTTACGCACCGCTTTCGCGTCCTCGGGTTTACCGTAATGATAGCCCTGCCCCTTTAGCTTGCCGACCTTTTTCAGTGTTTCCAAAATTATAGTGTTCTCGATTCCTTCGGCCGTGACCGGCACTTTCAGACCGTCGCCCAGTGAGGCAATCGCCTTGATAATCTTGCTTCCGTTCTCGTCTTTGCCGATATCGCCGACGAAACTGCGGTCGACCTTGATCCGGTCGAACGGCAGGGAACGGAGCATCGCCAGGCTGGAATAGCCGGTGCCAAAATCATCGAGGCTGATCTTTACACCCTGATTCTTTAAACTGGTTATCATGGAGCGGACTACCCCGATGTTTTCGAGCAAGCAGCTTTCGGTGATTTCGAGATCCAGGCGATTGGCGGAAAATCCGCTTTCCAGGAGTAGTTTGAGAATTTTCTGCGAAAACCACGGATCCCGTAATTGGACCGGTGAAATGTTGACCGACAGGGTTAGCGCCGGGTCCCAGTCACGGGCATCCTCAAACGCCTGAGTGATCAGGTTTTCCGACAGCTCACCGATAATGCCGATGTCTTCGGCAATGGGAATGAACACTTCCGGGCCGATGAGACCGAGGTCGGGCGAACGCCAACGGGCAAGCATTTCGAAACCGGCCAATTCGCCAGTATCAAGATCGATCTGCTGTTCGTAGAATGGAACAAATTCGCCGGTTTTAACTCCCTTGCGGATCGCGGCTTCCAGTTCGTTGCGGACCTGCAATGCCTTTTCCATCGGGGCTTCGAACCAGCAAGAGCGGTTCTTGCCATGTTTCTTTGCCTCGTACATCGCGATATCGGCTTTGTGAATCAGCGTCTGCGCATCATATGGCTCGCCTGTCTCCGCAAGGGTATCGTGGTTGGCGGCGATGCCAACCGATATGGTAATTTCAGCTGTAGCAGCCCCCAGCTCGAACGGTTGGGCGATACTCTCGATAATCCGCGTTATAAGCGCGTTGATCCGTTCGGGCAGCATGGGTTGGTAGCTTACGACGATGGCAAATTCATCACCGCCCAGCCTCCCCAGCAGCGCGTCGCGCGGGAGCAGGTTGCGGATACGCTCTGCCACCGTGCGCAGAATTTCATCGCCGGCCTGATGGCCGTTCAGATCGTTGACCTGTTTGAAATCGTCGAGATCGATCATGATAAAGGCGATACCGCGGCTGCTCCGGCTCGCTTCTTCCATCAACTTATCGGTCGCGGGGGGTATGCTGCGCCGGTTAAGGCAGCCGGTGAGGGGGTCGATATCTGCAAGTTCGCGCGCAAGATCCTCTGCTTTGCGCCGTTCGGCAACTTCGCGAACCAGATCACGGTGACGGCGCATTATAAAAATAATCAGCGCCACGTTCAGCATCAGGGTGGAAACGACGGTGGGATCGACCCCTCCGCTGCTTTCGCTGGCCCAGCTGCGAGCCATCTGGCTAACCATTTTGCCGCCGGTGCCGAGGAACAGTATGATGGCTGCTGCGGCGATGCCCAAGGCCATAAGATCGCGCTTTTCCGCGCGTAAAGACCGCGACGATGCGGCTGCTTCAAGCGCTCGTGACGGCGATTGCTTGCCCGATAGATGTTTGGACGCAAGTCTCATACCGTCGCAGCTACCAGCCTATGTTGAAATTCCGGTTAATGCGGGTTTGACCTTTGCCCACGTAATCACCAATGCTGGATAAAATTTTCTGACCAGCAACTGAGAAAGTCCAGCGTATGGCCCGATATTGGCTGATGAAATCGGAACCCTTCAAATATGGATGGGACGATCTGGTCGCCGAAAAAGAAGGCACATGGGACGGGGTGCGCAATCATCGCGCAAAGAACAATCTGGCAGCGATGGAAGTCGGCGATCAGGTGTTTTTCTACCACTCGCGTGAGGGCTTGGAGATTGTCGGTATCTGTGAAGTCAGTGTGGCGGGTATTACCGACCCGACCGATCCCGAAGGCAAGTGGGCAGCAGTAAAAGTCGTGCCCAAGACGAAGTTGCCCAATCCCGTGACCCTCAAACAGATCAAGGCGGAGCCGCAGCTGGCCGATTGTGAGCTGGTACGACTGTCCCGCCTTTCCGTGGCTGAACTCAAAGAGGAAGAGTGGTCCATCATCATGTCGATGGCGGGAATTTAATCCGTCGGCAGGCCGGGCTTAGTTTGTGCGTAGCCCGCTGATGGTCGCCCCGCTGGCGGCCAGTTGTTCGACATCGATCAGACAATGGATCAGGCGTATGCCGGTGCGGCCCTTTGCTTCCACCAGCGCATCGCGGAATTGTGCAGTGGTTTCGGCCCGTGCGCTCCATGCGCCGTAAGATGCACCCAGCGCTGCAAAGTCGGGATTGCTGAGCTTGGTTGCCGAGATGCGGCCAGGGAATTCGCGCTCCTGATGCATCCGGATGGTGCCATAAGCGCCGTTATCGATTACTATCACCATTATGTCGCAGTTATGCTGGGCCGCGGTTGCCAGTTCCTGTCCGTTCATCAGGAAATCGCCGTCTCCGGCAACGGCAACGATGGTGCGATCGGGAAAGCGTAGTGAAGCAGCCACAGCCGCTGGTACGCCGTACCCCATTGCGCCGCAGGTCGGTGCAAGCTGGGACGGATAACCTGCGTAGCGCCAGTACCGGTGCCACCATCCGGCGAAATTGCCTGCTCCATTGCAGATAATCGTATCGGCAGGCAGCGTGTCGCGCATGAAGGTAACACAGGCGGCAAGTTCGAGGGGGTAGCTGGTGTTTTCCACTGTCGCTGGCTGCGCAGTTGCCCATTCGTCCCATTCGGAGTGGGCCTGCGCGCCAGCATCGAAGGGCAGGACATCGCCATCATCCCATAACGCGGCGCTTTCGGCAAATTCGGCCATGTCGGCGCAAATCGCCAGATCGGTCCTGTATACTCGGCCCAGTTCGCCGGGATCGGGATGAATGTGCACCAGTTGCTGGCCGGAATGCTCGGGCGTCACGACAGTGTATCCATCGGTGGTTGCCTCACCTAACCGTGTCCCGACGGCGACAATCAGATCGGCGTTTTTCACCCGCTCGACAAGGCGGGGATTGGGGCCGTAGCCCAGATTGCCTGCATAGACCCTGCTAGAGGGGCTGATTGCGTCCTGCCTGCGAAACGCGGTCGCCACTGGCAGCCCGATCCGTTCGGCGAACAGCTGGAAGTGTTCGCGGGCCTTGGCATCCCAGCCAGCGCCGCCGATTATGGCAACCGGGCTGGCTGCATCGCCAATCATGGCCATCAATGCCTGCATCGCATCGGGGCAGGGGGCCTGAGCGGGACGGGTTATTGCGGGCCGTGGAACAGCCTGCGTTGCATCGGACAACATATCTTCGGGCAAGGCCAGAACCACCGGACCGGGCCGGCCGGAGACTGCGACGGAATAGGCACGGGCAACAAATTCAGGAATGCGGTCTGCACTCTCAATACGTGCAGCCCATTTGCAAATGGGGCCGAAGAAAACGGGAAAGTCGATTTCCTGAAAGCCTTCCCGTTCCCGCATATCGCGGGCCACGTCGCCAACGAACAGGATCATCGGCTGGCTATCCTGATGCGCCACATGCACCCCGATGCTGGCATTGGTGGCCCCCGGGCCGCGAGTGACAAACGCCACGCCCGGCTTGCAAGTCCCGGCGGCATTCATCGCTCCGTCGGCGCAGGCCATAAAGGCGACCCCGCCTTCTTGACGGCAGGTCACGACATCAATGGAATGCTGCTGCTCCAGCCCGTCGAGAACCTGAAGGAAGCTCTCGCCCGGCACGGTGAATATTCGGTCGCATCCCTGTTCCTTCAGGCAATCGACCAGAAGGCGGGCGGCATCGGGCGTTGTCGTTTGTCTCATGCCTTGATGCCTAGCGGGGCGGGCGCATTGCGGCAATTGCGCCGATGGCCGTCACGAAGCGAAGCATCACGGTTACTGTCCCGCCACGCGACACCCGGCTTTCCGCGGGAGCGTAATGGTTATCAAAACGTTAAGCGCTTGATGATGAAACGAACAAGACGCTCTCTCGTCCTGACAGACGAAACAGCCCGCCACCCCTTTCGCGCTTCCCTGCCGCCGCATTTGCCGGAAGAGCAGCATGTGGCAAAGGCGTGGAGCGGCTTCATAGCGACACGCGATGATATTCGCGGATTTGCCACCACCTACTTCGCCACGCTGGCGGCGGCGCTGGTTTTTCTGGCTTAAGCCGCCACGAAACTATCGGTTTTTTCTGCATTGTACAGGCGCAGACCCAGCCATGCCGATATGATGCACATCCCTGCGCTGAGCAGGATCTGCTCCGCAATCGGTACTCCCGCTGCTGTAAGCACCATTGCAAGCAGCGATCCGCCGACCATAGCGCCGGAGTTCACGATATTGTTGGCAGCAATAGTTCGCGCGGCCTGATCCTTCGCAACACGGGTGGTCAGGAATGCGTAAAGCGGCACCACGAACATTCCGCCTGATACCGAAATACCCAGCAAGCATAGCAACAGGATGCTGGCCATCGGCCAGGAGATAAAGCTGGCCACATCCAGCAACTCTGTCGGTTGGTCCGCCTGCCACAGCTTGCACACGATGTAGAACGCCACCACAAATAGGGCCATCACCAGCACCGAAGCAGGTGCGAACCGCGCGGACACCGTTCCTTTGAGCAGTTTGTTTACGGCAACCGATCCGATGGCAACACCGACGGAAAACACCACGAGGAACACGCTGGCCACTTCCTTGCTGGCCATGATGACGTTCTTGGCAAGAGGAGGAAACTGGATGAAAAGCACTGCGCCGATGGTCCAGAAGAAGCTGATTGCGAGTATCGCGTAATAAACCTGGCGATCATCCATTGTTTTGCGGATCAGCCGGGTAGAGGCGCGCAGGATATGCCAGTCCAGCTTCTCGACCTGTCCCAGAGGCGGGGCGGCGGGCACCTGCCGGGCGGAGACATAGCCCATCACCGATACCACGATAATCGCACCCGCAGCATATTCGACCGGTATCCAACCTGCCAGAATGGTGCCCGCAAGGATGGCTACATAGGTTCCCGCTTCGACCAGCCCAGTTCCGGCCAGTACCTCGTCTTTACGAAGATGCTGCGGCAAAATGGCGTATTTGATAGGCCCCAGAAACGTCGACTGTATTCCGGTCAGGAAAAGGGCAAACAGCATTAAGACGATCGGCAAGCCGGTGTCGATGGTGGTGAAGCCCAGCGGGATGGATACGGGCATCTCGAACCCGCGCCACGATAGATACAGGCCGGTTGCGCCAATGGTCATCAATGCGATTTCGCACAATTTGACGATCCGGATGATGCGTGCCTTGTCACGCATGTCGGCCAGCTGCCCGGCAAGTGCAGACAGAATAAAAAATGGCAGGATAAACAGGCCTGAGGCAACCGCGCTGAAGATGCCTTCTGCCTCTTCCGAATTGTACACCTGGTACACCACGAATAAAACCATCGCGGTTTTGTACAGATTGTCGTTAAAGGCATTGAACAGTTGGGTAATGAACAATGGCAGGAACCGGCGACGGCTCAGCAGTCTGACAGTCGTCAAAAAATTATCCCCGATCGCAGACCGTTTGGTCCATCGCGATTTGTTCTAGTGGCAACTGGTCGGCGGACAAGGGCAAGGATGTTCTTTTTCCCGCCTGCCTGATCGGCTAGGGGGACAACAAGCCTATGCTGACACTGCCTAATATACTCACCTTGTCACGGATTTTCGCCGTTCCATTGCTCGCCTACCTTCTGTGGTGGCCCGGGTGGACTTTCGGCTATGCAATGGGGTTCGTGCTTTACGGCATAATCAGCCTGACCGATTATCTTGATGGATATCTCGCCCGGGCACAGGGCACCGTTTCGAAGTTGGGTATATTTCTTGATCCGATTGCGGACAAGATCATGGTGGCGGCGGTTATTCTGGTGCTTACGGCGCAAGGGTTCCTGCGCGGACCGATTGTGGGCGATTTTCACGTCATCGCCGGGCTGATTATCCTGATACGGGAAATCGCCGTGTCGGGACTGCGCGAATTTCTTGCCGGGCTGCAGGTTTCCGTGCCTGTGACTCAACTGGCCAAATGGAAGACTACGTTCCAGCTTGTCTCACTCGGTGCGCTGATTGGTGGCGGGGCCTTGCCGCAATACGAGTGGATCCATCTGACCGGGCTCACCACATTATGGGCGGCGGCCGTGCTGACTATTGTGACAGGGTGGGATTATCTGCGCGTCGGCCTGAAACACATGGACTGAACTTGCAGGCAGCGGGGTCTAGCTTATTTCTCCAGAGCCGAAATGTCCCGCCGCGCGATGCAACGTCCCGACGAGCGGAATGCCGAAACGATCCCGCGGATCGTTCTGGTCGAAATCTTCATCAATCGCGGCAAAATCCATCGACTGGACGGCGGCGGGGTGCAGCGGCACATCGAATTTGACGCCGGCGTTCTTTTCGATCCGCCAGACAACGCAGCCATCCATTGTCGTGATACCGTTCAGATCCAGGGCAATGCGCGTGCCCACATTCATATCGCTGAAGCTCTCGATCATGCAGCCACCGCTGGAAATATTGTAGAGAGTTACAAAGTCGCGGTTGCCATCAATGCGGCAGGCGACTTCCCTATCCATAGACAGACGATTGTAAGAGCGCACTGTAAAAATCCTTTACGACCGGATGAATGGCCTTATCGGATATTTTACCAAGAAATAGTGAATGCGAGCCATTAAGCGGCTCTTTCACCCGGCCTTCAACTCGTCTGCCAGTAAACGGAATTCTTCCGCGCGCGGGCTGTTCTTGCGCCAGATCAGCGCGATCTTGCGTGTGTCGTTACTGGTGGTAAGGGGCCGGGCGACAACTTCGGTTCCGTTAAGAATTCCGGCATCCAGCGCCATTTGCGGCAACATGGTCCAGCCCAGACCGTTATCGACCATTTGCACCAGCGTATGCAGACTGGTGCCGATCATCACTGCGTTGCCTTTCAATTCTGGCCGGTTACACGCAGCCAACGCATGATCGCGTAGGCAGTGCCCGTCTTCCAGCATCAGCAGACGGCCTTGATCGATGGCGGAGGGGCGCATTTTTTCGGGCGGGTCGCGCGGATCGTCCTTCGGCATCGCGATCAGCAGGCGGTCTTCGCCAATGACCTCGCTCTCCACATCGCCGGTGGGAAAGGGGAGCGCCAGCAGAACGCAATCGACGCGGCCGTGCTGCAGGGACTCGACCGCATCGGCACTCGTTTCCTCACGCAGGAACAGTTTCAGTTCGGGCCGTTCGCGGCGCAGACGGGGCAATATCTTCGGTAGCAGGAACGGCGCGATCGTGGGAATAACGCTCATGCGCAAAGTCCCGGCCAGCGGCTTCCCCGCAGCCTGCACCAGATCGGACAGTTCTTCGGCTTCGCGCAGCAGGCGGTGCGCCTTTTCCACCACCTGATTGCCCAGCGGAGTGAAGCGCACCACCCGGCGTGACCGCTCGACCAGAGTAGTGCCGAGCAGCGATTCCAGTTCGCGGATACCGGCAGAAAGCGTCGATTGCGATACGAAGCTGGCTTCGGCTGCACGCCCGAAATGGCCGTGTTCGTGCAGGGCAACAAGATATTGCAGCTGCTTGATTGTGGGGAGGTAAGTGCTCACTGGCAGTCCTATTCGGCAGCGGCTGCCTGGGCCAGTGCTGCTTTGGTTTCGGCCCTGTCCTGGATGCGATCCTGCGGCCCGGCTTCGGCCCTGCCAGCTTTCTCGTCCTGCATATCCTGCTGTATATCATCCACATGGGTCATATGCAGTTTGCCGCCGCGCACGGTAAAGGCCAGCTTGCCCTCGACCAGATCCAAGGCATCTTTGCCAAACACTTCATAACGCCAGCTTTTCAGGATCGGGAGGTCGCGTACGCCGGCGGCCAGCGCTTCCATTTCGTTTGCCTTGGTCAACAGACGGGATGCGATGTCGATCTCACGGCTACGGATCTTCAGAAGGAGCTTGAGAAGATCGGCAACCAGCGCACCTTCCTTGCCCAGAGGAGCGCCGCGCTTCGCCTTGTCGGGCATTTCGGATTTCGGCAGTGGTTCGGCATCTTCCAACACCTTCATAAGGCGTTTACCTATATCATTGTCTTTCCACGCATTCGAGAGGCCACGAACCTTGGCCAGATCGCCCTGTTTCCTGGGTGGATGGCTCGCAACATCGGCCAGCGTTTCGTCGCGCATGATGCGGCCACGCGGCAGATTCTTGTGTTTTGCTTCGCCTTCGCGCCATGCGGCCAAGGCTTTCAGGCGACCAAGCATCTGCGGATTGCGGCCCTGCGACCGGATGCGTTTCCACGCATCGCCTTCGTCGTTCTGGTAATTGGCCGGATCGGCCAGCTTTTCCATTTCGGCATTGAGCCAGCCGCCCCGGCCCGTCTTGATAAGCTTTTTCAGGATCATCGGGAAGATGACCGCCAGATCGGTTACATCGCCAATAGCATATTCGATCTGCCGGTCCGTCAGTGGACGGCGGCTCCAGTCCGTAAAGCGTGCGCCCTTGTCGATTGTCTTCCCCAACCAGCTTTCGACCAGATTGGCATAGCCGATCTGTTCGGACTGGCTGATCGCCATCATCGCAATTTGCGTGTCGAAGATGGGGTGGGGGGTCTTGCCTGTGAAATTATAGACGATTTCCACATCCTGCCCGCCTGCGTGGAAAATTTTCAGGACATCTTCGTTGTCCGTCATCAGGTTCCACATTGGGGTCAGATCGATGCCATCGGCCAGCGGATCGACTGCAGCGGCTTCTTCGGAATTTCCCAACTGCACCAGGCAAAGCTCTGGCCAGAAAGTATTTTCCCGCATAAATTCGGTGTCGACGCAAACAAAATCGGATTTCGCCAATCGCTCGCACAATTCGGCAAGCGTGTCGGAATCGGTTATCAGATCGTGGATTTTCATCAGCTTTTTCTTTCCCTGTGGAGCGGAGTACCGCCCTCGCGCGTGCGCGGCATTTGCCAAACCCCAGCTTGACAAATTAATGCGCTTCGCCTGTTAGCGCGCGCGATGGAAAGGCCCTATAGAGGAGCCTGCACCCATGCGCGCACCCTGCGCCCTAACCTTATCTCCCGAGAATGGAAGCCGGTAAACCATGCACGCCTATCGTACCCACAACTGCGCTGCGCTGACCAAAGCCAATGTTGGCGACACTGTTCGCTTGTCGGGCTGGGTCCATAAGAAGCGCGATCACGGCGGCGTATTGTTCGTCGATTTGCGCGATCATTACGGCTTAACCCAGATCGTTGCCGATGAAGACAGCGAGGCTCTGGCGCTGCTCGACGGCCTGAAACTCGAAAGCGTCGTTACCATCGACGGCGTAGTGAAGGCACGTAGCGAAGGCACGGTGAATGCCAATCTGCCGACTGGCGAGATTGAGGTTTTTGCCCGCTCTGCCACGGTGCAAAGCCGTGCCGAGGAATTGCCGCTGCCCGTCGCTGGGGAGCAGGACTATCCCGAGGATATCCGCCTGAAATACCGGTTTGTTGATTTGCGGCGCGAGACGATGCACGCAAACATCATGCTGCGCAGCCAGGTGATTTCCAGCCTGCGTCGCCGGATGCAGGATCAGGGCTTCACGGAATTCCAGACGCCTATCTTGGCCGCCAGCAGCCCCGAAGGCGCACGTGATTACATCGTGCCCAGCCGCCTGCATCCTGGCCAGTTTTACGCTCTGCCGCAGGCACCGCAGATGTTCAAACAGCTGCTGATGGTGGCGGGCTTTGATCGCTATTTCCAGATCGCGCCATGCTTCCGCGATGAAGATTTGCGCGCCGACCGCAGCCCCGAGTTCTATCAACTCGATTTCGAGATGAGCTTCGTGACGCAGGAAGATGTGTTTCAGGCGCTGGAACCAGTGCTGGCAGGCGTGTTCGACGAATTCAGCGGTGGCAAGACAGTCACCTCCTCGGGCGAATTTCCGCGCATTCCTTACGCAGAATCCATGCTGAAATACGGCACGGACAAGCCCGATCTGCGCAATCCCATCGAAATTAGCGATGTTGGCGCGCACTTCGAAAAATCGGGCTTCGGCCTGTTCGAGAAAATCGTTGGCAGCGGCGGAACAGTCCGCGCGATCCCGGCGCCGGGCACAAACGAGAAAAGCCGCAAATTCTTCGATGAAATGAATGACTGGGCCCGCAAGGAAGGTTTTGCCGGGCTGGGCTATGTCACCCGCAAGTCAGGCGAGTTTGGCGGCCCGATTGCCAAGAACCACGGCACGGAAGGTATGCAGGCCATCTATGACGAACTGGGGCTGGGCGAAAATGACGGCCTGTTCTTCGCAGCTGGCAAGACGAAGGATGCAGCAAAACTGGCCGGCGCCGCGCGCACCCGTGTTGGCGAAACGCTGGAACTGATCGAACAGGGCTGCTTCAAATTCTGCTGGATCGTCGATTTCCCGATGTTCGAGTATGACGAAGATACGAAGAAGGTCGATTTCAGCCACAATCCATTCTCCATGCCGCAGGGCGAGATGGAAGCGCTGGAAACCAAGGACCCGCTCGATATTCTGGCGTGGCAGTACGACATCGTCTGCAACGGGTACGAGCTTTCCTCTGGAGCAATCCGTAATCACCGGCCTGATATCATGTACAAGGCATTCGAAATCGCCGGTTACGACAAAGCAACAGTCGACCGCGAATTTTCCGGCATGATCGAAGCATTCAAGCTGGGCGCACCACCGCATGGCGGCAGCGCCCCGGGTATTGATCGCATCGTGATGCTGCTAGCGGATGAGCCCAATATCCGCGAAGTCATCGCCTTCCCGCTGAACCAGAAGGCTCAAGACCTGATGATGGGCGCACCGTCCGCTGTCTCCAATCGCCAGCTTCGGGACGTGCACATCCGTACGGTGGAGCCGCCAAAGCCTGAAGGTAACGCCGACAAGAGCGCCTGAACGGTAAAAGCACTGGAAAGCGCAAGATACGAAAAAGGGCGCGGATTGCTCCGCGCCCTTTTCATTTATATCGCTAAGTCGACAAATAATCAGTCGTATTGCTTCTCGATCATATCGCCGAACTTTTCACCTTCGCAGATTTCTGCAAAGCACTGTTGAACAATCGCACGTTCTGGCGCTTCAAGGTTGTCGTCTTCCAGCGCGCTCTCGAACTTGCCTTTGAGGTAATCCTCGCCTTCCTCCACACGCTCGGAAGCAGCTTCGTTACCACTTTCGAACATGTCGGTGATGCTTGCCCACATCTGATGGGCCTCACCGGCCATCGTACCTTTGGTGACAAGTTCCTCACCCTGCTGCCTCAGCACACCATTCATCTGCTGCAGAGTTTGCTCACGCTGCTTCTGACGATGCGCAAGAGCCTGTTTAAGCTGGGTGCTGTCGGCCTTTTCACCTGCCTTGCGGTATCCTTCGACAGAATCGAAAGTGGTGTCGACGAGACTTTTGAATGTCTTGCTGGTCATATGTAATCTCCTGATTTAATTTATGTTTATGTAACGTCAGGATTGCGGAAAAGGTCCCGGGTTTTGCTGAATTTGGTAAAGAAAGCAAAAGCACCCGCAGATAGGCTGTGCTGTCAAACGGTTATGCCAGCGCAAGCCGCCTGTACGCGGACCCTTGCGCTGCCCCCGTGCGTTCATTAGGGCGAAAGACAAATTTCAACTTCCCGAATGAGAGGGTCTGATTACTATGAGCGATACTCCTGACCGCGTGCAGAAAATTGTTGTCGAGCACCTGGGTGTCGAAGCCGACAAGGTAACGCAGGAAGCCAGTTTTATCGACGATCTGGGCGCAGACAGCCTTGATATCGTTGAACTGGTGATGGCTTTCGAAGAAGAATTTGGCGTGGAAATTCCCGACGATGCGGCTGAAAAGATCGCAACCGTTGGCGATGCCACGAAATACATCGAAGAGAACAAGGGCTGATTTTGGGGCTGCTGGCCCCTAGGTCCCTTTCCCGGCTCAACTAGCTCGGGTACCGTCAGGCTCGACCCGCAAAACCGGGCCGGGCCTGACGTGTTTTACGGCCAATTATGTTCCTGATGGAGAAATTGCATGCGGCGTGTAGTCGTCACCGGCCTCGGCCTTGTAACCCCGCTGGGCGGGGATGTTGAAACCACCTGGAAAAACCTGATCGCGGGCGAAAGCGGCGCGGGCACGATCACGCGCTTCGATCCCGTTGACCAGAAGTGCAAGATCGCCTGCGAGGTGAAGCCTGCCGATCATCCCTGGGGCTTCGATCCGAACAAGCGGGTGGACCACAAGGTCCAGCGGCAGGTCGATCCGTTCATCGTTTATGGCATCGATGCCGCAGGGCAGGCGCTGGAAGATGCAGGGCTGACCGATATGAGCGAAGCGGAAAAGCGCCGCACGGGCTGCTCCATCGGATCGGGTATTGGCGGATTGCCGGGGATCGAGAAGGAATCGCTGGTCTTGGCGGAGCGTGGTCCGGGCAGGGTTTCACCGCATTTCGTTCACGGACGCCTGATCAATCTCGTCACCGGACAAGTGCAGATCCAGCATGGCTTCATGGGCCCCAACCACGCGGTGGTGACTGCCTGTTCGACAGGTGCGCACTCCATCGGCGATGCGGCGCGCATGATCCGAGACGATGATGCCGATGTGATGCTGGCCGGCGGTGCCGAGGGTACTGTCTGCCCGCTTGGCGTGGCCGGTTTCGCTCAGGCCCGCGCGCTCAATATGAGCATGAACGACCGACCTAAAGAAGCCAGCCGCCCCTATGACAAGGACCGCGACGGCTTTGTGATGGGCGAAGGTGCAGGGGTAGTCGTGCTGGAAGAATACGAGCGGGCGAAAGCACGCGGCGCGACGATTTATGGCGAAGTTGTAGGCTACGGCCTGTCGGGCGATGCCTATCACGTTACCGCGCCGCATCCTGATGGCCTTGGCGCGCAACTCGCGATGGAAATGGCCATGAAGAAGGCCGGCATGACAGGGGCGGATATCGATTACATAAACGCTCACGGTACCTCGACAATGGCCGATACCATCGAACTGGCCGCTGTTATGCGCGTGCTGGGTAGCGATCTGGGCGGGGCGAGCATGAGCAGCACCAAATCCGCCATCGGCCATCTGCTGGGGGGCGCGGGTGCGGTGGAGGCAATATTCTGCCTTCTGGCCATGCGCGACAGCGTCGTTCCCCCGACGCTGAACCTGCATAATCCCGATGAAGGTACCGAAGGTGTCGATCTGGTGCCGCTGAAGGCTCGCAAACGCGAAGTCCGCGCTGCGCTTAACAACAGCTTTGGTTTCGGCGGGACCAATGCCAGTCTGATTATGCGTAAAGTCAGCTGAACCTATGACAGCCATAAAAGGCTTGTTCATCGCCGGTGCGCTGGTGGTGCTGGCAGCGTTCGCATGGTTCGGATCCGGCTGGTGGGCCGGTGGTCAGGTGGAAGAAGAAACCTCTTTCATCGTTCCGTCCGGCGCCACCCTGACATCGGTTGCGAACAAGCTGGAGGATGAAAAACTGATAGCTTCCGCCAGCAGTTTTCTGTTGCGGGCGAAAATTCTTGGCAGCGGCGATCCGGTAAAGGCGGGCGAATTTCTGGTGCCGGAAGGCGCTTCGCCTGCGATCATGCTGGACACTTTTCAGCATGGGGAGGTCATCAACCGCTTCGTGACGATACCGGAAGGCACGCCCTCCATCATCGTGCACGAAAAACTGATGGCAGAGCCGCTGCTGACTGGCGAAATTCCGGTGCCTGTGGAAGGGAGCGTACTGCCCGACACTTACAGTTTCGAACGCGGTGAAGACCGCACGGCGGTGCTGGCGCGAATGCAAGCGGCAATGCGCAATTATCTTGCAGAGGCATGGCCCAAGCGCAAACCCGGCATCGCGGTCGACAATATCGAAGAAGCTGTGACGCTGGCGAGTATCGTCGAAAAGGAAACCGGCGTCGCGCGGGAGCGGAGGATGGTCGCAGGGCTTTATTCCAATCGGGTGAAAACAGGGATGCTGTTACAGGCAGATCCGACGATTATTTATCCATTGACCAAGGGCAAGCCGCTGGGCCGCCGTATCCGCCAGTCGGAAATTGCCGCGATCAACGGCTATAATACCTACACCCGCACCGGCCTCCCGGTGGGGGCGATCACGAATCCGGGCCGGGAAGCCATCGCCGCCGTGCTCGACCCTGAATCGACCGACGCGGTGTATATGGTGGCCGATGGCACTGGCGGGCATAAATTTGCTACGACGCTGGAAGATCACAATGCCAATGTCGAAGAATGGTACAATCTTCGCCGCGAGCGTGGTGAGATGTGAGCGCATACGAAGCGAGTAAAGGCGACGACGCTCCGTTTATCATGACTGCCCGGTTGCCGCGTGATCTGCACAGCTGGGCAACCGGCCTGCGGACCCAGCATTTCCCGCCGGAACGCAATTATCTGCAAGCGCATGTGACGCTGTTTCACGCTCTTCCAGCGGCCTACAGTGACGAGATTATTGGTACATTGGCTAGACTGGCGGGGGAGATCGCACCTGTCCCGGCGCATCTGATCGGCATCATGTCTCTGGGCGGGGGTACAGCGTTAAAGTTGGAAAGCCCGGAGATGCTGAATATACGCGACGAAATCGCCGAGCGGTTCCGTGGGTTGCTGACAGCGCAGGACCAACACCGGCCGCGCCTGCACGTTACCATCCAGAACAAGGTTACGTCCAAGGAGGCAAAGGCGCTACAGGGCGAACTGGAAGGCACCATAGAGCCGCGTAAATTCGCGTTTGGGGGGCTGTCCCTGTTCCGCTATCGCGGCGGCCCTTGGGAAGCGGTGCGCGACTTTGCTTTCCGGGGCTGACGGCTGCGGTGTGGCCTTGGGTGCGGGCGACCTGTCAGTGCGCTGTTGACCAAGTGAATACGGGGCCGTAAGAGCGCCGCCTGCCTGCCCGGTGGGCCGAATTTCAGTGGCCAATCCCGGTGCAGCCGATGTGGCGAAGTAGCTCAGCTGGTTAGAGCACCGGAATCATAATCCGGGTGTCGGGGGTTCAAGTCCCTCCTTCGCTACCATTTTCCGGTTCAGCTGTTATTGCAGTGCAGCATGAGCGCACCGTCACTACCGAATCCCCCGCAATTTGCAGAATTGAAGCGGCCTGCACTGTTTCTCGATTTCGACGGAACTCTGGTGCCGATTGCGCCGGAACCCGGTGCGATTGTCGTTCCCGATGATCTGGCAGGCAGGCTGGTGCGACTGGCGGGCAAGCTGGATCAGGGGCTCGCGTTGGTATCGGGCCGTGCGATCGACGATCTGACTGCATTTATGGGCGAGCCGTCACTTTACCGCGCGGGTTCTCACGGTGCGCATATTGTGGGGCCTGACGGCTTGGCGATTCGCGCTGCCCGGGCAATTCCGCCCGAAGCCAAGACCGCGCTAAAAACCTACGCCAGCCAGAACGGATTGTATTATGAAAGCAAACCCCACGGAGCGGGCCTGCATTCACGCAAAACACCGGACAAGTTCGCTGCTATGAACGACTTTGCTGCCGGAATTGCCGATCAGCATGGCCTCTCATGCAAGTCAGGCAAGCAAGTGGTCGAGTTGGTGCAGCCCGGCGCGGACAAGGGCGGAGCGGTGCGCCTGCTAATGCAGCAGAGCGAATTTGCCGAGCGTCTGCCCATCTTCATAGGCGACGATGTGACCGATGAGGACGGCTTTGCCGCCTGCGCCGAGGCGGGTGGTTTCGGTATCGTTGTGGGCGAACGATTATCGTCTTGTGCGCAGTATCGGCTGGACGGAGTGGACGAGGTATATCAATGGTTGGGCCTGTGAACGATAATCAACAACAGCCCGCACCCGAGTTTCACTCCGAAGCCACTCTCGATCTCTGGCCCATTGGCAATTGCCAGGTCAGCGGGTTGATAGATGCACGCGGCGGGCTGGTCTGGGGCTGCGTCCCGCGGGTCGATGGCGATCCTGTTTTCTGCAGTCTGCTGAACGGCGAGCGGCGCGACACCGGCATCTGGCGGTTCGAACTGGAGGGGCAGGTATCTGCCAGCCAAAGCTATATTCGAAACACACCGATACTGGTGACCCGGCTGGAGGCAGAGGACGGTAGCGTTGCCGAAGTGCTCGATTTCTGCCCGCGCTACGAACGCAAGGGGCGAATGTATCGCCCGGTCGCTTACGGCCGGATCGTGCGGCCGATTGCGGGCATCCCGCGGATCCGCGTTATTTTGAACCCCATGAAGAACTACGGGGCAGAGCCTGCGGGCACGACCCACGGCACCAATCACGTTCGTTATCTGGTCGGACAACAGGCGATGCGCCTAAGCACCGATGCCGCAGTTGGCTATATATTGGAACAGCGGTCCTTCCGCCTTGAGGAAGACACCCATTTCTTCCTTGGCCCGGATGAACCGTTCGTTGGAAACCTGCGCGAAGAGATCCGCCGGATGGAGCAATCCACTCGCAGCTACTGGCAAAGATGGGTGCGCGGTCTCGCAACCCCGTTTGAATGGCAGGACGAGGTGATACGCTGTGCCATAACGCTGAAATTGTGCCAGCACGAGGAAACCGGTGCGATTGTCGCTGCGCTGACCACGTCCATTCCGGAAGCTTCAGGGTCGGAGCGCAATTGGGACTACCGTTACTGCTGGATCCGCGATTCCTATTACACCGTCCAGGCGCTGAACCGGTTGGGCGCGCTTGATGTGCTGGAGAAATATCTCGGCTATCTACGCAATATCGTCGATGCCGCGAAGGGGGGGCAGATTCAGCCGCTGTACTCGGTAATGGGTGAAAGCGAGCTGGACGAGAGCACGGCAGTGCATCTGGCGGGTTATCGCGGGATGGGTCCGGTGCGCCGCGGCAATGCAGCGTACAGACAGATACAGCATGATTGCTATGGTCAAATTGTACTGCCCACGGTGCAGGGCTTCGTCGACAAACGTTTGCTGCGGATCGCCGACAATCATGATTTCGAGAGCCTCGAAGAGGTGGGCGAAATGGCGTGGAGGATGCACGATCAGCCCGACGCCGGGCTATGGGAGTTCCGTACAAGGCAGGAAGTCCACACCTATTCTGCCGTGATGAGCTGGGCCGCCTGCGACCGGTTGGCCAACACAGCGGGGCTGCTGAGCAAGCCGGAGCGGGAAACGTACTGGCGTGAACGTGCCGATGCCATCCGCGCAACCATTGAGCGTAATGCCTGGGTGGAAGCGGACGGCAACGGCGATGAAGGCCATTACAAGGCCAGTTTTCAGAGCGATTACCTCGACGCCAGCCTGCTGCAGATGATTGATCTGCGCTTCCTGAAGCCGGACGATCCGCGCTTCCAATCCACTTTCGCCGCCATCGAGAAGGAATTGCGGCGCGGCGAGCATATGCTGCGCTACGCTGCAGAAGATGACTTCGGAGCGCCGGAGACGGCCTTCAACGTCTGTACCTTCTGGCTGATCGAGGCGTTGCATCTGGCCGGACGCAGCGAGGAGGCCCACGGACTGTTCTGCACTATGCTGGGGCATACAACCGGATCGGGTATGCTGAGTGAGGATCTGGACTGGGAGACGGGTGAGTTGTGGGGGAACTTTCCCCAGACCTACTCGCTGGTAGGTATAATCAATTGTGCCGGTTTGCTGTCCAAGCCCTGGAGCGAAGTCCGATGAGAGAAGCCTGTTGAGAAAATTCCGTTGAGTCGTCTAGTCGTAATATCCAACCGTGTTGCCGTGCCCAAGGCGCGCGGAGCTGCCGGTGCACAGGGCGGGCTCGCAGGCGCGCTCAATTCCGCCCTGAAAAAGCACAAGGGCGTGTGGTTCGGCTGGTCCGGCAACGAGAGCAAGAAGCCTTCGGGCACTATCAATATGCAGCGCAGCGAGGGTGTAACCACCGCGACCATCGATCTGACGCCGCAGGAAGTGGATGACTACTATAACGGTTATGCCAACTCAACATTGTGGCCACTGTTTCATTACCGACTAGATTTGACCCGTTACGAGCGGGAGACGGCGAAAGGATACGAGCGGGTAAACGAGCGCTTCGCTGAAAGTGTTACTCCGCTGATTGAAGAAGACGATCTGGTCTGGGTACATGATTACCACCTGCTGCCGCTGGGCGAGCGGCTACGGTCGCGCGGGCTGAAGAACCGGATAGGGTTTTTTCTCCACACACCGTGGCCACCAACCCGGCTGTTCGTGTCGCTGCCCTCGCATGAGCGTCTGGTAAAGACGATGCTCGAATATGATGTAGTCGGCTTCCAGACACAGGAATGGCTGGAGAGTTTTCTGCATTATTGTCAGAAAGAACTGGGCGCACAAGTCAACGAAGATACCGGTGAAATTGTCTATGGCGGGCGCAAGTGCATCGCCCGGGCCTATCCCATCGGGATCGACTGGGATCATTTTCAGGCACAGGGGCAGACCGAAGATGCGCGTACAGCGGAAAAACGTCTGCTTGCGTCCACGCGTAACCGGATCGCGATGATCGGGGTCGATCGGCTGGATTATTCCAAAGGCCTGCCCGAACGCATTGACGGCATCGGACGCTTTTTCGATCAGCACCCTGAGCGTGTGCGCGATTTGGTATTTATCCAGATTGCGCCGCCAAGCCGCGAAGATGTGGACAGTTACCAGCGCATTCGCGAGGAACTGGAGCAGAAGACCGGCCAGATCAACGGCGCGCGGTCCGATGTCGATCTGGTGCCGATCCGTTACGTCAACCGCGGCTATAGCCATGCAGAATTATTCGGATTTTTCCGCGCTTCCAAGATCGGCATGGTTACGCCGCTGCGTGACGGTATGAACCTGGTAGCAAAGGAATATCTTGCGGCGCAGGACCCTGAAGATCCGGGCGTTTTGATCCTGTCGCGCTTTGCAGGTGCGGCGGCGCAACTGCCCGATGCTCTGCTGGTTAATCCGCATAGCCCCGACGATCTGGCCCATGCCATTGATACGGCACTGGATATGCCAAAGGCGGAACGAATACGGCGTTACAATGCCAGCGTTGCTACGGTCCAGAATGATAATGTGGAAGCGTGGACCGAGCAATTCACAGCCGATCTAGCGGGTGGGGCTATCTGAACAGGTTGCCGCGCGGTGGTGCGCCTGCCACGACCGTCGGCATGATTCGAGAACCTTTCCTGCCTATGACAGGCATTCACAATTTCCGGGATTACGGCGGATATGAAACGCAAGACGGGCGCCACGTGCGTACCGGTGTGCTGTTCCGCTCGGGCCAGCATGTCGAAGCCGAGGACGCCGATCTGGCTGCGCTCGACGCGCTGAATATACGAACGGTTATCGACCTGCGCGGCCAGAGCGAGCGCGAGAGACATCCATGCCGCCGCAGCGATAGCTTCAGTGCAGAGGTGCTGATGCATCCGGGCGAAACCACCAGTTCGCCTCCGCATGAAGATATCGGTGATGGTGTGCCCACCGGAGAATACGCCCGTCAGCGGATGATGGCGGTTTACACACGCATGCCGGAAAACCCTGCGATGATTTCGATGTTCGGCCGCTATTTCAAGGCGCTGGACGAGCGTGATGGCGGTAGCCTGGTCCATTGTTTCGCCGGGAAAGACCGCACTGGAGTGGCCGCTACTATGCTGCTGCAGGTGCTGGGTGTACCGCGCGAATTGCAAGAGCGGGAATTCCTGAGGACCAATGACGCGCCAAGTCTGGAGGTTCTCGCACGGCAATCCTTGCCGGGAATGGAGGCTCGACTGGGCAAGCTGGACAAGACGGCTGTGCGTAATCTTCTTGAAGTGCGGGCCGAATATCTCGCCACCTATATTGCATCGGTTAAGGCATCGCATGGGTCGTTCGATAATTATCTGACTCAGGCGATCGGTGTGGACGATGCAATGCGCGCGCGGCTGCGTGAACGCCTGACCCAGTGACATTTGCGCAGCGACTGCCCATGTTCGCTGCAATCCTTTGAACGAACATACGGACACGACATTCATGGCTACCCATCGCACGAAAATGCTTATCATCGGTTCCGGCCCGGCTGGATATTCCGCTGCTATCTACGGCGCGCGCGCGATGATGGAACCGATTGTGGTGCAGGGCCTTCAGCCAGGTGGCCAGCTAACCATCACTACCGATGTCGAGAATTATCCCGGCTACAAGGATGTGGTGCAGGGGCCGTGGCTGATGGAGCAGATGCAGGCACAGGCCGAGCATGTCGGCACGCGGATGATGTGGGACACCATCGTCGATGTCGATATTGCCGGTGGCAGCCCCTTCCGCGCCGTGGGTGACAGCGGCGACGAGTATATCGGTGACGTACTGGTGATCGCTACTGGGGCGCAGGCAAAATGGCTGGGCGCACCGGGCGAGCAGGAATTAGGCGGTAAAGGCGTGAGCGCATGCGCGACCTGCGACGGATTCTTCTACCGGGGCAAGAAAGTGGCCGTGATCGGTGGCGGCAATACCGCAGTCGAGGAAGCGCTTTATCTGACCAACCATTCCGACGATGTGACGCTGATCCACAGACGCGATGAACTTCGGGCGGAAAAGATATTGCAGGAACGGGTTTTCGCCTCGGACAAGATCAAGCCTTTGTGGAACAAGTCTGTCGACAGTTTCGAAGCTGGCGAAGACGGTTCGCTTCACCATCTCGTGCTGAAAGACACGCAGACCGGAGAGACATCCACTCTGGAAGTGGACGGAGCATTTGTTGCAATCGGTCACGCCCCGGCGACCGAGCTGTTCAAGGGCAAGCTACCGATGGACGATGGCGGCTATTTGCTGGTCGACGCAGGCACGCCCAAAACGGAAGTGCCCGGCGTGTTTGCATGTGGAGACGTTATGGATCACATCTACCGTCAGGCTGTTACCGCTGCGGGTACAGGCTGCATGGCCGCCCTGGATGCTGAACGCTTCCTCGCCACGCTGGACTTTGCGAAAGATGAAATGCCAGCTGTTGAAGCAGCGGAGTAAACGACAGGGCCCCGGTACAAACCGGGGCCCGCATTCGTTATATTGCCCGCAGTCGCTACAAGTGAATGTCGAACACCTGCACTGCGGTGTGGAAGATCAGCACAATCAGCACCACACTGGACAGGGCAAACAGCACAAACCTGACCATCACGACGTTGGCCGTTACCTGCACCAGTGAATGAGCCACGCGCAGGCCGACATATATCCACGCCAGCAACGTGTTCATATCGTGTCCCTGACCCGTCAAAGCCAGAATGATCGCAGTGGCATAGAACACCGTGGGCTGTTCATGCAGGTGATTATAATTGTGCGCTTTCGCCTGCACATTGGCGGGCAGGGTTTCATCCAGTGATCGCGGCATCGCCGCATCGTTTGGAGCGACATTCAGCTTGCTCATCGCAGGGATACGGGTGACGTACATCCACGCCCACATCACCATCGTCCAGATCATCAGAGCCACGGTCGGCTGCAGTATACTCGTATCGTTCATGTCGGCAGTGCTCCGGGATCGAAGAAGAGGGTCGCCATAACAGCGCGGGCGGCAAGCACAATCAGGGCCAGTGTGGAAAGGGCGAAGATCAGGAACCGGATGGTCACTACATTGACCGTAGCCTGCCAGATCGAATGGACGATGCGCAGCCCGACATAGACCCATGCCAGCAGCACATCGAAGCCAGAGGCGCCCATGATTGCGATCATGATCACCGTCGGATAGAAAATCGTCGGCTGTTCCATCAGGTGCGTGTAATTGTGCGCTTTCCAGTTAACCTTGTCGGGAACTACACCTTCAAGATCCTGACCGCGCCCGCCCGGTTTCGCCGTTTTAAGGTCTCCGCCAGATTTTGCCATAGCCGGAAAACGGGTGCCCGCTGTCCAGAACAGCATGATAAGCGACCACGCAACCAATATGGCGGCTGGCGCTAGCATTTGTGCCTGCATTGTTATTTCTCCCCTGCCTGAACACCTTGCTGCAAGTGCAGCGTCCCGTTGTCAAATGCATCCTGTCCGGATGTCTGAGGGGCGCTGATTGTAGATGCGAAGGCCTGGGGGTCCACATTGCCGCCCGTCAGCATGATAACTGTATTTTCGTTCAGAGCAGTTTTTCCTGCCAAAGCAGCTGCCAGTGCCGCCGCTCCGCCGGGTTCGACAACCAGCTTGAGCTTATTGAAAGCAAATCGCTGTGCATCGCGAACTTCGTCATCCGTCACGGTGACGCCGGGTTCTGCGCGGCCTTGCAGGACAGACAAATTGACGGCCTTGGTCGCGTCGGGCTGCAGAGCGTCGCAAATGGTTGCAGGCTTGGGCTGGGCAACATTAACGATGGTGCCCTTGGCCATAGCCTGCCCAACCATGTCCCAGCCCACCGGCTCCACCGGTACAATGTCACTGTCGGAGCAACCCAGAGCAAGTCCGGCCGACAATCCGCCACCGCCGCAGCAGACCAGAATGCGGGAGGGCGCACGGCCCAATTGCGCGGCAATTTCGATACCGGCACTGCCTTGCCCCTCAATCACCCAGGGATCGCCAAAGGCATGGACCAGCGTGCCTCCGCTTTCAGCCAGCAGACGGGCAGCAACTTCATCCCGGTCTTCGCCCGGCCGGTCATAGAGCACAATTTTAGCACCCAGAGCCCGCGTGCCATCGAGTTTTACCTGCGGAGCGTCGCGCGGCATGACGATAGTGGCAGCTATACCCAGTCGGCGCGCGGCCCATGCCACCCCTTGCGCGTGATTACCGCTGGAGACCGCGATCACACCCGCTTCACGCTCCTCTGCAGACAGGTTGGAGAGCCGCCACCATGCGCCGCGTATTTTGAACGCGCCGACAGGCTGCAGTGTCTCGGCTTTCACATAGCAGCGGACGCCGCCTATTTCGATCGGAAGGAGCGGAGTAGGGGGCAGGATAGCGGCAACGGATCTGGCCGCAGCAACCACGCCCGCCAATGTTGGCAAAGTTTTGTCTGCTTGGATCATTTGGCGGCCCTAGCGCATTCGACTAGAGAACGCGCAAGAATCGTATCTGGAGCCATCGTTCTATGTCCCCCAAGCCTGCAACAGTTCTCGTCATCGGCGCCGGCGGCGTCAGTTCCGTCTGCGTCCACAAGATGGCCCAATTGGCAAAGGGGGAAAATGCCGGTATCTTTGCCGATATCCATCTTGCCAGTCGCACCAAATCGAAATGCGATGCCATCGCGGCCAGTGTAAAAAAACGAACCGGGCGCAGCATCTCCACATACGAAATCGACGCGGATGAAGTGCCTGCAATGGTCAACCTCATCCGCCAGGTAGGCCCTTCGCTGGTAGTCAATCTGGCCTTGCCGTATCAGGATCTGCCAATCATGGATGCATGTCTTGAAGCGGGGGTGAATTACCTCGACACAGCGAATTACGAGCCCAAGGATGATGCAAAGTTCGAGTATCACTGGCAATGGGCCTATCACGACCGGTTCAAGGAAGCGGGCCTGATGGCACTGCTCGGCTCCGGCTTCGATCCCGGCGTTACCAGTGTCTTCACAATGTGGCTGAAGAAGCACAAGCTGAAGACCATTCGCCAGCTGGATATTCTGGACTGCAATGGTGGTGACCACGGCCAGGCGTTCGCGACCAATTTCAATCCTGAAATCAACATCCGCGAAGTGACGGCACCTGCGCGGCATTGGGAAAATGGCGAGTGGGTGGAAACGCCTGCCATGCAGGTGAGGACCGAGTTCGACTTCGATCAGGTGGGCAAGCGCAATGCCTATCTGATGTATCACGAGGAGCTGGAGAGCCTGTCCAAGTTCATTCCTGAACTGGAGCGCGCCCGTTTCTGGATGACCTTTGGCGATGAATACATCAAACATCTGACCGTGCTGCAGAATGTCGGCATGACGGGCATCAAGCCAATCAAATATCAGGGGAAAGAAATCGTCCCCCTGCAATTTCTCGCCGCCGTCCTGCCCAAGCCTGAAACGCTGGGCGAGACGACCACCGGCAACACGAATATCGGCTGCATCGCAACTGGCGAAGCACTGGACGGATCGGGCGATAAGACGTTCTACATCAACAACATTTGCAGCCATGAGGCCGCTTACGAAGAAACCGGCAATCAAGGCGTAAGCTACACCACCGGCGTCCCCGCCATGATCGGTAGCGCAATGATGCTGACCGGCGCCTGGAACGGCGACGGAGTGTTCAACATGGAGCAGTTTGATCCGGACCCGTTCATGGAAATGCTCAGCGAGCATGGCCTTCCGTGGAACGTGAAAGAACTGGCCGGACCGGTTGGCTTCTGATGGAAACCAAAGCTGGCGATCCGGGCGCCTTTGCCCAATTCGATTTGAGCCGTGTCGACACACCGGCTTTTGTGGTGGACGCTGCGAAGCTGCGGTCCAACTTACAGGTTCTGGCTGCAATCCGCGACGAGGCAGATATCAAGATGCTGGCGGCGTTGAAGGCATTCAGCATGTTTTCTGTAGCGCCGATGATAGGGGAGTATCTCGACGGTGCATGCACCAGCGGCCTGTGGGAAGCGCGGCTGGCATCCGAATACTATGATGGCGAGATCAGCACGTATTCCGCTGCATACAAGCCGGAGGATCTGGAAGAAGTCTGCCGCCTGTCCGATCATGTCATCTTCAATTCGCCTGCGCAGATGGCCCGTGCGGCCTTAATTCTCGATCAGGCGCGGCTGACGGGAGGAGACGTATCCGTAGGTCTGCGAATAAATCCTCAGGTGCCAACAGGCGAAGTGCCGCGTTACGATCCCTCCAGCCCCGGCAGCAGGCTCGGCTTTCCGCTCGACCAGCTTACCGAGGAGCATATGGAAGGAGTGGAGGGCATCCATTTCCATAATCTTTGTGAACAGGATTTCGAGCCACTGGCCCGAACCTGGGACAAGGTGTTCGATGCGATTGAGCCGTATTTCGGCCAGCTGAAATGGATCAACATGGGCGGCGGGCACCACATCACCCGCGCCGATTACCAGCGGGAAGAGCTGGTCGAATTCCTGAAGGATGCGAAGGAAGATACAGGCGCGGAAATCTATCTGGAGCCGGGCGAAGCGGTAGCGCTGGATGCAGGGATTCTGGTCGGCACCATCCTCGATACCGGTGTCAACGAAGTGCCGTTCGGTATCACGGACATCAGCGCGACGTGCCATATGCCCGACGTTATCGAAGCGCCCTACCGCCCTGCCATGTTGAACGAAGGGCTGGGGGAAGGGGCCGATCAGCCGCCTGTCAGGCTGGGAGGACCATCCTGTCTGGCTGGCGATATCATCGGCGATTATCGCATTCCCGGCGGTGCAAAAGCGGGCCAGCGGATCGCGTTTCTCGATCAGGCGCATTATTCGATGGTGAAGACCAACACCTTCAATGGGGTGCCGCTGCCGAGCATCTGGTTATGGGACAGCGAAACCGACATTCTGGATCAGGTAAAAGAGTTCGGTTACGAGGATTTCCGCAATCGTCTGAGCTGAACGCCCATCACCGGGTAAAGCCGAAATCCTTGCGCACCGATTGTGCGAGCTGGCCCATCGAAGCGAATTGCTGCGCGCATTTTTCGACCATGAAGCGATCGCTGGCGGGGTTCATCGTGCCGCCTTCGAACATATTGCCGCTTTTCACCGCGACCAGGATGTCGTTCTCTACAAACAGGGAGCAGATGTCCTTCCCTTCGAACGATTTCTCCAGCTCCAGGAGGCGCTCGACATAGAGTGGATCGACCAGATAGCGCGCTTCGGTCTGGTCGTCGCTCCAGACTTCGAATGTATCGTCGAAATCGGGATGAACCATATCCACCATGTCCATCCGGTGGCCATCGAATGTGACGTAATCCTTGCGACCGCCGAACCATCTTTTGTGTTTGCCGGCCCGCTGTAACAGGGTGATTCCGTGAAACGTCCGTCCGCTGCCGATGCGCAGGATGGCCCCGCGAAACACCGTCACCCAGCGTCTGTTCTTGCCTGAGCCGCGTCGCTCTTCCAGATGCGCCTCGTGCAAGTGGAAATTGTGTTCACCCAGCGTCCCGGTCCAGAAATCTTCCAGTCCAGCACGATCGCAATCGGGCAACAGGCCGAATTGTTCTGCCAGTTCATACTCGCGACCCTTCTCGCCGTCATGGTGGTAGGTAAAGCCTAGCGCCTCGGCGATGCCTTCGTTGATGCCGATCTTGACACGCTTCTTCGCAGCCACGATCGGCTTCCAGACCCAAACGCCGATAAAACTGAGTGCGGCAAAGCTGACCCACATTTTCAGGCCGAAATCGACCGGCACAAGAATAATCCCAAGAATGGCGATGGGGCCTCCAACCATCGCGGCCTTCCATGCACGGTTCCACGCATCCGCCTTTGCGGCCTCACGCTCACTGCGCTGCTCGGTAAGGAACCGACCCAGCGGCCCGGCCATCAGGGTGTCTATATCGGGAATTTTAACCAAACTGCTTGACCCCTTTCTATGTGTGTGGTGCCAATATCGGCGTATATGGACAAGTGCGGACGTGAATCAGCAGGGGTGAAGCAATGTGGACTGTAATCATCATTCTGGCGGTACTGGGCGCACTCGTCCTGCTGGTTATCGGCATTTACAATCGTCTGGTTGCACTGCGGCAGAATGTAAAACAGGGTGTGGCGGATATCGATGCGCAGCTTCGGCTAAGGCATGATCTGGTTCCTAATCTTGTAGAAACGGTAAAGGGCTATGCCAGTCACGAGCAAGAAACACTCGACAGCGTAATTTCCGCCCGCAACCGAGCAGCACAGGGCGAAGTGAAATCGTCGGACGAAGCACAGTTCAAGGTGGCTCTCGACAAGCTGCTGGCTCTGGGTGAAGCCTATCCGGACCTGAAAGCGAACACGAACTTTCAGGAATTGCAGCGCGAGTTGTCCGATGTGGAAGACAAGCTGGCTGCTTCGCGCCGTGCGCTCAACGCGGCAGTCTCTCGTTTCAACACTTCGCGTGAAAGCTTTCCGGCTATCCTGTTTGCCGGAGCACTCGGCTTCCAGCAGGCCGATTTTCACCGGCTGGACGATAGTGAGCAGGGTGTGGTTGATCAGGTGCCGGGTATTTCTTTCCAGTAGTTTTCGGCAGGTCAGGCTTACGGAACATCACGCAGGGTCGCGGATTGTCGTGATGCACAGGCATCGCATTCTGATTTCATTTGCGATTAACGAGAGGCGCATTATATGCGCGCTTCCGCTGCTGCCTTCTTTCGAATGAAGGCCGGTATGATCCCGCAAGGCAGCCCTGTTCAGAATCCAGTCCGTCCGGGGGTCCCTTGAATTGCATACTCATGCTGATGATGTCTTCCCCGATGCAGGGTCTGTAGTTCGCGCCCTGCGGCCGGACGAACCTGTCATCCTGACCCGGCCACACGCTGCCACCCGCGCTGCTCGCTTCTTTATCGAGAAATTTCCGGGCAAGTCGCTCTACGCGGTCAAGGCCAATCCCTCCCCCGATTTGCTGCGTACCCTGTGGGATGCGGGGCTGACCCACTACGATGTCGCTTCGATTGCCGAGGTGCGGCTTGTGCGCTCTGTACTGCCTGAGGCAACGCTGTGCTTCATGCATCCAATCAAGGCATCCGGCGCAATCCGTGAGGCGTATCGCCAGCACGGCGTCAGAACATTCAGCCTCGACAGCGCAGAGGAGCTAGAGAAAATTGTCGATGCCTGCCGCGATGAAGCGGGCAATCCCGCCACGGACCTGCGTCTGTGTGTGCGCCTTCGCGTTTCGAGCGAGCACGCGGCACTTTCGCTCGCGGCCAAATTCGGCTGCGATCTGACCGAGGCGCCTGTATTACTGCGTGAGGCCCGTCAGCACGCCGACTGGCTTGGCGTCTGCTTCCATGTCGGTAGCCAGGCCATGAGCCCGTTTGCCTTTGTCCAGGCGTTGGACCGGACACGCGCCGCAATTGCCGAAGCCTCGGTGGTGATCGATATGATCGATGTTGGTGGCGGTTTCCCTAGCGTTTATCCGGGGATGGAACCTCCGCCGCTGGAGGATTATTTCCAGATCATCCATCAGCATTTTTACGCTCTGCCGATCGCTTATAATGCCGAACTGTGGTGCGAACCCGGACGTGCGCTGGCGGCAGAATATTCATCTCTGATCGTGAAAGTTGAGAAACGCCGAGGGGCGGAGCTGTACATCAATGACGGTGCTTATGGTGCCTTGTTCGATGCAGCGCATGTCGACTGGAAATTCCCGGTGCGCGCACTGGAGGACGATCTGATAAAACCGGATATGGATTTCGCATTTTACGGCCCGACCTGCGACGACGCCGACTTCATGCCCGGTCCGTTCCCGCTGCCAGAAGATGTGCAGGCAGGCGATTATATCGAGATCGGGATGCTGGGCGCTTATGGAGCGGTAATGAAAACCAGTTTCAACGGGTTCGATGCGGCCATCACCGCTGTGGTCACTAACGAGCCGATGGAGAGCCTGTATCGCGGCGACCGGGAGCGGCCGGAAAGTGACAATGTGGTCAATCTGCGTTGATGCAGAACGCCGCCGGATGGTCCGGGGGGATTATCCACAAAAGACCGGATCAGATCCCGGCTTCGACAGCTATACGGACCAGGTCAGCGCTTGAGGTAAAGCCCAGTTTCTCCATCGCCAAACCGCGGTGCATTTTGACCGTTTTTTCCGAAAGACCCAGTTCTGCGGCAACTTGTTTGTTCCGCAGGCCCGATGCCACCATCCGCGTCACCTCGAACTGCCGCGGTGAAAGCGTTTTCAGCGCTTCGTTGGCGCGCTGACGACGGCCGATAGTTATGCTGCTGTCGTCATCGGCAAGTTCCACCTGGCTGCCGAGGAAATACTGCAATTCGTCGTGATCGCCATAAATTGGCGCGACCAGAACTGCGTTACGAAACGGCGTCCCGCATTTCTTGTAATTAAGAATCTCGACCAGAACAGGTTTACGCTCGCGTACGCCCTCGCGTATCTTTTCGGTCAGCAACGGTTCGGTTTCGCTGCCCGCCAGAAAGCGGCAATTGCGGCCAATACATTCGTCCGAACTAAAGCCGGTTAGTTCTTCGAACGCCTTGTTTATGGCGACCAGAGGATTGTCCGGCAAACGTGGATTCGAAACGACAGATGCGACCGGGCTGCACTCGATAAGGTCCAGAACCCATTGTGGGACAGGGTCGCCATCAACGGGCGGTGTTGCGCCTGCCGTGCCGAACGAAGCAGTTCCATCGCTCATACGCGTTATATTGGGGTGGTCCGGTGCGAAATCAACGGGGCAAATGAGGTTCTAGGCAGCTTGATTGCTACCGACCTGTATTTCCATGAATTGCGGATTGTTTTTCGTTTGGCCAGATAGCGTCGCCTGCGGTTGGATGGTACCGCTGGGAAGCGCGGATAGGGGCATGCCGGCCGTCGCCAGCGCATAAGGCGATACACGGTGCCGCGTACACAGGCCGCCTGCACCGTCGGTAACCAGCGGTGTCTCGAACTCGACCGCGATAAAATTATCGGTCGAGCGTTTGACTTCGCATACTACCAATTGACCAGCACCCATATCAAGAACCAGCGATGTACCGACCGGTACGCCGATCAGACCTTCGATCCTGCTGCCATTGGTGGATAGGTCGCGCATGGTCGCCCGGTAGTGATGATCGTTGTGAATAATGCCGATCTTGCGGAAGACCGAACGTCGTTCGCGGCGATGGCGTTCCGGGCCCTCGGGCTCGATTTTGAATTCGCCACTGGCAATACGTTCCAGAATGACTTCCTGTCGCATGGCCTTCGAAAACAGCCAGCCCTGAATTAATTTGGCGCCTTTTTCCCGTACCACTTCCAACTGGTCAAATGCTTCCACACCCTCAACCGTTGTTTCCATGCTGAGCGCACTGGACAGTCCGACAATGGCAGCGATGATTTTGGCGCTGTTCTGTTGTTCTTCGGTGCAGGATTCGACGAAACTGCGGTCGACCTTGATTTTGTCGAACGGTGCAGATCGCAGATAGCTGAGCGAGGAGTAACCAGTACCAAAATCATCCAGAGCCAGACGTACGCCCAGATGTTTCAGCGTTTTGAAGGTTTCGTCGATCGACTCGCTGTCACCCAGAAAAACGCTTTCCGTCAATTCCAGCTCCAGACGGGAGGGGTTGAAGCCGCTGTCGGTCAGCACGTTCGACACCACATCAGGAAAATCGCGATTGGCGAACTGGACAGCCGATACGTTGACCGCAACATAGACCGTACTGGGCCATTGCGATGCGTCTTTGCATGCCTGGCGCAGAGCCCATTCCCCGATCTGGTTGATAAGATCGCTTTCTTCGGCAACCGGGATAAACACGTCTGGGCTGACATAGCCGCGTTCCGCATGCTGCCAGCGCAAAAGTGCTTCCATGCAAACTACGGTGTTGTCATGCACATTGACGACAGGTTGGTAGTGTAGTTCCAGATCGCCGTCGGCCAAGGCATCACGCAAATCATCGAGCAACGCCTGCCGCTCTTGCTCTTCGTTCTTCAGATCGGATGCGTAAAAGCGGAACTGGCCACGCCCGCCATTTTTGGCAGCATACAGCGCGAGATCTGACGCCTTGCTAATGTCTTCCCGCTCCAGCCCGTCATAAGGCGCGATAGCGATACCAACAGATGTCCCGATTATAGCGCGTTTTTCATTGTCCAGCGCGTAAGGCTGGCTGACAATGGCAATGATTTTCTCTGCCAATTCGCCAAGCGTGCCGCGATCATCCATATCGGGCAGGACGATCTGGAACTCGTCGCCGCCAAGCCGTCCGACATCGCCGCGATTGCCGACAACCGCTTTCAGCCTTTCCGATGCCTGCACCAATACGCTGTCGCCGGCCGCATGGCCCAGCGTATCATTGACGTGTTTGAACTTGTCGAGATCGAGCATCATCAAGGCGCAGGACCGCTCTGCCTGTCGATAGGTGGCCAGAATACTATCGAGCCGTTTGTTCATATAATGACGGTTGGCCAACCCAGTGAGGGAATCGTACTCGGCCAACCGGCTCTCGATCAGCTCACGTTCGTATCGGGCGGTGATATCCTTTGCATATCCGCGATAGCCCAGGAAATTCTTCTCGGTATCGAATTTGGGATGTGCAGTAATGGTCCACCATGTCTGTTTTGCATTGCGGCGCGATTTATTCAGAGCAAAGCGGACAGTGAGGCCGGTGAGACGGTTGCGGGCTTTGAGCCGGAAATTGAATGGTCGCTGATTACCACTCTCGGGGTTGTCGGGATCGGTCTCGAACAAATCGACGACTTTCCTGCCGGTCAAATCCTCTGGCGTGCATCCGACAGACTGCGCTGCGGCGTCCGTGATGTAAACAAGGGTTCCTTCGGCGTCGCTAGCCCATATCCAGCCAATCCCGGCTTCTTCGATATCCTCTATAACCTGAAGACGCAGAGCGGTATCATGCGCGGACAGCCCATGCGCATTGACACGGCGTTTGCCCTTGGCGTTCCCGTTGGCAGGCGCACCGACCGGCTGGCCGTCCGGGCGATTGCCCAGATTGCTTAGGATTGAACGCACCGACATCGTTGTGCCGACCTACCTTTCTTGCGACTTGTGAAAGTAGCAGTAGGCGTAATGTGGTTATCAACCCGCTAAGAAATCGGGGAAAACGGGGGGGGCATTATTCTGGGGCACGGGTAGTGGCCGTTGATGACTGTAACGGCATGCAGTTCCTCGACAGTATGGATTGGCTAGCAGGTCTCTCTATTGATCGTTTCCAAAGCCCACGAACCGGACGGCATCAACCGGTTCCTTGCGATTGGTATAGACCTTGTTTGCCGGGAAATCGGGATCGGGCCAGCCCATAGCGACGGCTTTCAGGATCACCTGATCATCTGGGATACCGGCGTGTTCGCGCACGACCGGGCTTTGCATGATGCCCTGCGAATTTATCACGCACCCAAGGCCCCGGCTCCACGCGGCGTTGACCAAGGCAGTGGTAGCTGCCCCGCAATCGAAGGCGGTGTCGTCGCTGGTGCCCAGCTCACGGTCATAAGTCACGATGACGCAGACAGGCGCATCGAACTGGCGGAAACCGCGCAGCACCCAGTCCTGGCGTTTTTCCTTGTCGTCTCGGTCGATACCCATCGCACCGAACAGCTGCACTGCCACCTCGATCTGACGTTCGCGGTGAACCCCTGCGAAGGGCTCTCCGCGGCGGAATTCACGGCTGTCAGGTTCGCCAGCCAGAATGCGTTCGGTGTTGCCCTTGCGGATGCGATCAAGGGGCTCTCCGGAAATAACGTGAAAATGCCATGGCTGGGTGTTCATCGAGGTAGGGGAGCGCATGGCCAGCCCGAGTATCTCTTCGATCAGTTCTTTCGGTACCGGTTTGTCCAGATAGCCGCGGATCGATTTTCGTCCGCGCACAACTTCTGCAAATGTCTGGTCCGGGGTGCCGCTCATCGAATGCTCCTGAATGTGTTTCAGGCGGCTCTAGCGAAGCGAGCGCAGAGCACAAGGAATGGAAACTCTAGGCCGCCGCGGCCAATTCCATATCCATACGGTCCCATATCTCGATCAAAGCTTCCGTCAGCTCGCGCATCATGGCTTCGGTGTGGGCAGGGCCAGGGGTAAAGCGCAAACGCTCTGTGCCGCGCGGCACCGTGGGGTAATTAATCGGCTGCACATAGCATCCGTATTCGGCCAACAGGATATCGCTGATCTTCTTGGCCCGCACCGGATCGCCGACCATCAGGGGGACGATATGCGTGGTGCTGTCCATTACAGGCAGACCGGCATCGCGCATCATCAGCTTGAGCGCAGCGGCGTTGGTCTGCTGCGCATCGCGTTCCTCGCTGGAGGATTTGAGGTGTTTCACCGATGCCAGAACGCCAGCCACCAGAGCGGGGCTGAGCGAGGTGGTGAAGATGAAACCGGGGGCGTAGCTGCGGATGCAATCGATGATCTTGGCATCGGCCGCAATATAGCCGCCCATTACGCCGAACGCCTTGCCCAGTGTGCCTTCGATAATATCGATCCGGTCGGCAGCTTTGTCCCGCTCGGAAATGCCGCCACCGCGTGGGCCGTACATACCCACGGCGTGCACTTCGTCGATGTAGGTCAGCGCGTTGTATTTCTCTGCCAAGTCGCAGATCGCGTGGATCGGAGCGACATCACCGTCCATTGAATATACGCTCTCAAAGGCGATGACCTTGGGCGCTTCCGAATCTTCGGCAGCCAGTAATTCTTCCAGATGGTTCAAATCATTATGTCGGAACACCCGTTTCGGACAGCCCGAATTGCGGATGCCGGCAATCATGCTGGCGTGGTTCAATTCGTCAGAGAAGATCACACAGCCGGGCAGCAATTTGGACAGGGTGGAGAGCGTCGCGTCGTTGGACACGTATCCGCTGGTAAACAGCAGGGCGCTTTCCTTGCCATGAAGGTCAGCCAGCTCGTGCTCCAACTGGACATGATAATGGGTATTGCCGCCAATATTGCGCGTGCCGCCGGAACCTGCGCCGACATCGTGCAGGGCATCTTCCATCGCGCCGATCACCTTAGGGTGCTGCCCCATTGCCAGATAATCGTTGGAGCACCAGACAGTGATCGGTTTCGGGCCGTTATGCCCGGCAAAACAACGCGCGTTGGGATACGCGCCTTTGTTGCGCAGGATGTCGATAAAGACGCGGTAGCGCCCTTCGGCATGGAGGCGATCGATCGCCTGATCAAAGATATGCTCGTAATTCATCGCTTCGGTGACGACAGATAGGCAGGTTATCCGCGATTTTCTACCGCGATCTTTGCGAACGGTTCGCGTTAAGGCCGTTTAAAACCGATCAACGTATTCGAAGCCATAGATGCTCATGGTCTGGCGAAGGGCGGCGGGCAGTTCGGCTACGCCCGTCACCAGCATCCTGTCAGGACCAGTGCGTGCAAACTCCTGTCCGTCCACCAGCGTCGCGACCCGCCGTGCAATTCCTTCTGCACCGTCCACCAGAGTTACGGCAGGGCCGAAAACCTGCTGCAATTCTTCGCGCAGCAGCGGGAAATGGGTGCACGCCAGAACTACGATGTCGATGCTGATATCGCGTGATTGGGATATCAGCCCCTCGCAGGCTTCCGCAACGGCTGGAAGAGGCACGGCGTGGCCGCGCAGTTTTGCTTCCGCCAGTGTTACCAGACCGGGCGCGGCATGGCGCAGCATGGTTTTGCCCACCGCGTGCTCACGTTCCAGATCGTCGACATAGCTCTGGCGAATCGTAGCCTCTGTACCAAGGATTCCGAACACGCCTGTGGTGCTCGCGCGCGCGGCCGGCTTGATTGCGGGGACGGTGCCGACAATCGGCACTTCCAACACATCGCGGACCATTGCCAGCGCGATGGTGCTGGCCGTGTTGCAAGCGATGCAGATCAGGCGCGGCTGGAACCGCTCGCTCATTCGGCCCAGCAGCCCGCAAACCCGCGCAGCAATCTCGGCCTCGGTCTTCATGCCATAGGGCAGACCGGCGAAATCGGCGGCGTAGAGCAGGGGGGCATCGGGCAGCAATTCGCGCACCGCAGGCAGAATGGACAGACCGCCAACACCGGAATCGAACAGCAGGATGGGGGCGTTCGCGTCCACAACGGTCCTTTACCGTTCGCCCCGACCTTGTCGAAGGGCTGTTCTTACTTCTAACGAAGCGCCTAGAGTAAAATACAACCCTTCGACAAGGTCCCCCCTTTCGACACCGCCAGTGTGAGCGGATAAGGATTGATAATGGAAGCCTGGTACCCCGCATTGCTCGGATATTTGGTCGGTTCGATACCGTTCGGCCTGTTGCTGACGAAAGCAGCGGGAATGGGCGATGTGCGCTCCATCGGTAGCGGTAATATCGGCGCGACCAATGTGCTGCGCACGGGCAATAAGGGGCTGGCGGCTGCCACCTTGCTGCTTGATCTGGCAAAGGGATTCGTCGCGGTATTTGCTGCTGGTGAGATCTGGGACGAGAAGGGGATGGCCTTTGCCGCAGGGGCCGTGGTGATCGGTCACTGCTACCCGATGTGGCTGAAATTCAAAGGCGGGAAGGGCGTGGCCACCCATGCCGGTGTCGCCTTTGCGCTGGGCTGGCCCATCGGCCTTGCATATGCGGGCATCTGGCTGAGCACGCTGGCTATTTTCCGCATTTCCTCGCTCGCCGGAATGGCGGCCGTTGTCGGCGCCGCTGCGGCTGGCCCCCTGTTTGGCTATCCGCAATTCTTTCCTGTTCTGGCGGCGATTGCGGCGCTGATTATCTACCTTCACCGCGAGAACATTGCGAGGCTGATGAAGGGTGAGGAACCCAAGGTCGGCGCAGACAGGTGAGCTTGTCGCAGGCCGAAGCCTTTGCACGCATCCGTTTGCTGCGAAGCCCGCACATCGGGCCGGTGAGCTATGCGCAATTGCTTGCCCGGTTCGGCTCTGCGGTGGCCGCGCTGGAGGCTCTGCCCGATCTCGGCAAGAAGGGTGGGTCCAGCTACCGCGCAGCGCCTGTCGCCAAGGTTGAGCGAGAGGTGGAGGAGGTCCGCAAAGCAGGCGCGAAATACCTGTTCCACGACCAGCCCGATTATCCCGCACTGCTGGCCGAAATAGGCGGCGCTCCGCCAATCATCACCTATCGCGGCGACCTGTCGCTGGCGAGCGGGCCCTGCGTTGCGATGGTCGGTGCGCGCAACGCCAGTGCGGCGGCGGTGAAGCTGGCGCGGGACTTTGCTCTAGCTTTGTCGGCAGATGGCTTCACGGTCGTCTCCGGCCTCGCACGCGGCATAGACGGGGCGTGTCACGAGGGGGCTTTACCCCGCACCATCGGCGTGATCGCCAGCGGGATCGACATCGCCTACCCGCCGCAGCACACCGATTTGCAGGAACGTATCGCCAGCGAAGGCCTGCTGATCGCAGAACAGCCGCCGGGCACCGAACCGCGCGGCAGCCACTTTCCCAGCCGCAACAGGATCATCGCCGGGCTGGCAGGAGCCACGCTGGTGGTGGAGGCAGCGGTCAAATCCGGCAGCCTGATCACCGCCCGGCTGGCGGGCGAGGCGGGGCGCGAAGTCATGGCGATCCCTGGCAGCCCGCTGGAAGCACGCAGCCACGGCTGCAACCACCTGATCCGCGAAGGCGCAGTGCTGGTGCAATCACCCGAGGACGTGGCCGAACTGATGCGCGGCTTCGACGGCCAGCCCCGCTCAACCTTTCGCGAACCAGTGGCCACCTACGACTACGCGCCAGAGGAAATGGCAGACGCCGAGCCCGCCGACATCGCCAGCCTCCTGACCACCGCACCCGTGGCCGTAGACGAACTCATCCGCCAGTCGGACGAGGGCGCTGCGGCGGTGCAACTGGCGCTGCTGGAACTGGAAATCGCCGGGCGGCTGGAGCGGCACGCTGCGGGTAGGGTGTCACTGAAATGAAGAACTCCGCCGTCACCCTCCACAACGTCACCCCGGACTTGATCCGGGGCCCCGCTACTTTCCGGCACAACACCCGATGACAGGCGGCTGGGTCTATATCATGACCAACCGCTACAGAGGCACACTCTACACCGGCGTAACCGCAGACCTTGCCGCCCGTGTCACCCAACACCGTGAGGGCAAAGGATCCAATTTTTGCGCCGAGCATAATCTAACGCGCCTAGTTTGGGCCGAAAGCGCGGATAATATCGAGCTGGCCATCGCTCACGAGAAACGCCTGAAACGCTGGCGTCGCGATTGGAAGTTGGAGTTGATCGAAAAGGCCAACCCGGAATGGCGGGATTTATTCGATGGCTTCAACGGTTGAAAAGACAAGCGAGACCCCGGATCAAGTCCGGGGCGACGAGCGAGGGATGAAGAGAGAAATAATCCAGATCATCATAGCAATTATAGCGATTGGCAGGCTTACGGTTGGTTGATCATCGGGTTTGAAAAAGACGGCGAGATGCATAACGAAGACACCCGTCAGCGTCACCGTCGACCGCCAACGATAGCGCCAATCAGTCAAGTAGGCGGTTGCGATCAGAGCGAGGTCGATTGCAAAAATCAGCAAACCGAGCGGCGCGGAAATGTAGTTCGCAGCAACCATCCCCAACGCCAAGGTAAAGCACTGTATCCAAACAATCGCTGACCAACCCATCAAATCTTTATCGGCATTGTTCACACTTGCTAACTCGCGCATGGATCGATGTCGGTCAATCGTCCAAAAACCTTACTTGACGCTGCCCCCAAACGCACCCCACCTTCGCGCGTATACGCACACGTAAGGGAATACCCACACCACAATGCAACTCGTTATCGTCGAATCGCCTGCCAAGGCGAAGACCATCGAAGGCTATCTCGGCAAGGACTTCAAAGTTCTCGCATCCTATGGCCATGTCCGCGATCTGCCGCCCAAGGATGGCAGCGTCCGCCCGGACGAGGACTTCGCAATGGATTGGGAGCTGTACCGGGACAAGCAGAAGCGCTTCAAGGAAATCAGCGATGCGGCCAAGGGCGCCGACCGACTGATCCTCGCGACTGACCCCGACCGCGAGGGTGAGGCGATTAGCTGGCATGTTCAGGAGCTGCTGAAGAAGCGCAAACTGCTGCCGACAAAGGTCGACAGGGTGACCTTCAACGCCATCACCAAGAAGGCGGTGACCGAGGCGATGGGCAAGCCCCGCGAACTCGATCAGCCACTGATCGATGCCTATCTGGCGCGCCGCGCGCTCGATTACCTGTTCGGCTTTACGCTGAGCCCCGTGCTGTGGCGCAAGCTGCCCGGCGCGAAATCGGCGGGCCGGGTGCAATCGGTGACGCTGCGTCTGATCGTCGACCGGGAACGCGAGATCGAGGCGTTCAAGGCGGATGAATACTGGTCCATCGTCGCGAAGATGGAGCAGGACGGAACCGCCTTCGATGCGCGGCTGGTCAAATATGACGGCAAGAAGCTGGAGAAGCTGACGCTGGGCAATGAAGGCAGCGCCGCTGCTGCAAAGGCCGCAGTGGAGCAGGGCCGCTTCACCATCGAAGAAGTCGAGACCAAGCCGCTCAAACGCAATCCCTCGCCGCCATTCACGACCTCCACATTGCAGCAGGAGGCCGCGCGTAAGCTGGGCTTTTCCGCTAGTCACACCATGCGGTGCGCGCAATCTTTGTACGAGGCAGGCGCGATCACCTATATGCGGACCGACGGCGTGCAAATGGATATGTCGGCCATCATGGCCGCGCGCGATGCCATCGTGGACCGGTACAGCGAAGACTATCGCCCGGAAAAACCACGTTTTTACAGTACGAAGGCCAAGAATACTCAGGAAGCGCATGAGGCAATCCGCCCCACCAGTTTCCTCAAGAAATCCGCCGGTGCGGGCGATGATGGCCGCCTGTATGATTTGATTTTCAAGCGCGCAATGGCCAGCCAGATGTCCACTGCTCAGCTGGAGCGGACGACCATCACCATGCGTGATGCGACCGGCCAGCACGAGCTGCGGGCAACCGGACAGGTTGTAAAATTCCCCGGCTTTCTTGCTGTTTATCAGGAAGGCTTCGACGACCGCGAGGATGACGAGGAGGGCCTGCTGCCGACCATGCGCAAGGGTGATGCCCCGGCGAAGAAAGACGTAGAGGCTAACCAGCACTTCACCCAGCCTCCGCCGCGTTTCTCCGAAGCCAGCCTGGTCAAACGGCTGGAGGAACTGGGCATCGGGCGGCCGTCCACCTATGCCAGCACCATCCAGACCGTGCGCGACCGCGATTACGTGCGGATGGAGAAAAACCGTTTCTTTGCAGAGGAATCGGGGCGTCTTCTCACCGCATTTCTGGAGCGGTTCTTCCCCACTTATGTGGCGTATGACTTCACCGCGGGAATGGAGGACGAGCTGGATGTCGTCTCCGACGGACGCGAGGAATACAAGACGCTGCTCGCCAAATTCTGGCAGGATTTCAAGCCCAAGGCCGATGAGGTCATGGAGAAGTTACCGTCCGAAGTAACTGAAGTTCTGGACGAATATCTGTCCGACTTCCTGTTTCCCGAACGCGAAGATGGCAAGGATGCGCGCTTTTGCCCGCTATGCGAGAAAGAAGGCCGCGAGGGTGGCCGTCTGGCATTGCGCGGCGGGCGCTACGGCGCGTTTGTTGCCTGCGCCAACTACCCCGAATGCAAGTTCACTCGCCGCTTTGCCCAGCCGGGCGCGGATGGGGAGGATGCAGTTGAAGATGCCGTGCTGGGCGAACACCCCATCACGGGTCTGCCCATCGAGCGCAAGTCGGGCCGCTTCGGGCCTTACGTACAGATGGGTGAAGGCAAGGAGGCCAAACGCGCAAGCATTCCCAAGGATCTCGACGGGTTCGATCTGGAATGGGCGATCAAGCTGATCGACCTGCCGCGCATCGTTGGCGAGCATCCCGAAACAGGCAAGGAAATCGAAGCAGCCATAGGGCGTTACGGCCCATATCTGCGGCACGATGGCAAATACGCCAAGCTAACCAGCACGGTCGATGTGTTTGAAACGGGTATGAATGCGGCGGTGTCGCTGCTGGCCGAGGCTGCCAACCGCAAGGGGGGAGGCAGGCAGAAGGCCGAGCCGATACAGACGTTCAAGGAGCACCCGACCAGCGGCGGCGAAATGAAGGTCCTGCCGGGTCGCTATGGCCCCTACGTTACCGATGGCACAAACAACGCCACGATCCCGAAGGACATTAAGCCGGAGGACGTGACCGAGGCCCAGGCGATCGAGTTGATCGACGCACGGATTGCCAAAGGTCCGCCGAAGAAGCGCGCTAAGAAGAAGGCCGCGCCGAAGAAGAAGCCCGCTGCGAAGAAACCAGCAGCAAAGAAGGCTCCGGCCAAGAAGGCGGCGGCAAAGAAGAAGCCAGCACCCAAGAAGCCAGCAACGAAGAAAAAGGCCCCTGCGGCCAAGGATGACTGATGGGTAAAGAACGCTTCGAGCGGCACAAACAACCCTGGACCGGCGAGGAAGCGGGCAAGCTCAAGCTCCTCGCCGGTAAGGGCCAAGGCATCAAACAAATCGCCAAGGCCCTGAACCGTAGCGAGGAATCCACCAAGACCTTCGCCAAGCAGCAGAAGATCGCGATTGCTAAGAAGCGGTAACTACCCCTTCCACTCCAAGCCGATTTCTTCGTAAACTTCCTTATCCTCGTCCCATTTCTCGTCGACTTTGACGTGCAGGAACAGGTGGACCTTCACGCCCAGCATCTCTGACAATTCCTTGCGCGCGGCCTCGCCGATGCTCTTGATCATGCTGCCGCCTTTGCCCAGCACAATAGGTTTCTGGCTGTCGCGGCCGATTACGATTTGCTGGCGGATTTCCACGCTGCCGTCGGGCCGCTGGGTGTAGCTTTCGGGGCGCACGGCGCTGTCGTAGGGCAGTTCGTCATGCAGCTGTTGGTAAAGTTGCTCGCGAGTAATTTCGGTGGCCAGCAGGCGCTCCGACGCGTCGCTGACCTGATCCTCGGGATACATCCACTCGGCCTCGGGCATCATCGCGGAGAGCGCGTCTTTCAATTCCGGCACCCCGTCACCGGTAAGCGCACTGATGAAGTAAATCTCGGTAAATTCGGCCTTCGCGTTCAGGTCTTCGGCCAGCGCCAGCAGCGGTTCTTTCTTGGCCTTGTCCACCTTGTTCAGAACGAGGATCTTTCGCTCGGGCCGCTTGGCCAGCGCCTCTACCAGCGGTTCCAGTTCGTGCCGCCGCTGCTTGATAGGATCGACTAGCAGCAACACCGCATCGGCGCTCTGCGTACCGTCCCATGCCGCCGTCACCATCGCGCGGTCCAGCTTGCGCTTGGGCGCAAAAATGCCGGGTGTGTCGACCAGGATCATCTGGGTCTTGCCCCCCGCGCTTCCGTGCAAGGCTATGCCCAGCATCCGGGCGCGGGTGGTCTGTGCCTTGGCGCTGGTGATTGCGACTTTCTGGCCGACCAGCTGGTTGACCAGCGTGGACTTGCCCGCATTGGGCGCACCGATCACGGCGACTACGCCGCATTTCGTTGTGGTTTCAGACATGCAGTTTTCCGTTCTGGTCGGGCGTTCAAGGGGTGCGGATGATTATCCGTATTGCTTCATAAAGGCTTTGGCAGCGGAGGTTTCCGCTTCGCGCTTGCTGGCTTCAGTGGCCTCTGCGTGGCCCACCTTCGGCACAGTTACCCGGACGGTGAAGCGCAGGGAATGGTCGGGGCCGGAACGGTCGACCAGTTCGTATTCAGGCCCGCGATGCTGGTTGCCGGCGGCCCATTCTTGCAGCGCGCTTTTGGGGTGTTTGGAACGCCCGGTGTCGCCTTCCAGCTGGTTGTTCCACAGCGCGTGGATCAGTGTGCGGGTCGCGTCGAAGCCCGCATCGAGGAAATTCGCGCCCAGCAAGGATTCTGTAACATCGCCCAGCACATTGTTGCTGTTGGCAGCGCCATCTTCCCGGGCTTGTTTACCCAGCAGGATATGCTCGCTTGCGCCCAGTTCGCGGGCCACCGCGGCACAATTGCCCTTGCTGACGAGGACGTTTAGGCGCTGCGCCAGCTGGCCTTCCGCGCCCGGGTTCCGCTCGAACAGCCAGTCGGCAACGGTCAGCCCCAACACCCGGTCGCCCAGGAATTCCAGCCGCTGATAATCGCGTTTCGCACCTGTACTGCCGTGGGTGAGGGCGGCCAGCCACAGGGCATCGTCCTTCACAGTGAAGCCGTTTTCAATCAGCCATTGCCGTGTTCGCGCGGCCAGTTCGGTGGTGGGCTTGATCATAACCCGTCCCCCATACGCTGCCAGCGTGTTGCAGAAAACCACGAACCGGGGCGCAGCAATTCCGCGCCGCCATCGGTGGAGAAAACGATCGTCTCTGCGCGGCCCACCAGCAACCCTTGCGGAACCAGCCCGACGCCCCCGCCAGCGGTGGGCATGAAGCGGCTGTCCTGCGAATTGTCGCGGTTGTCGCCCATAAGGAACATATTCCCGGCGGGCACGGTGATTTCGGGAAAGTCATCCTGCGGCAGGCGACCAAAATCGAGCGTTTCGTACGTGCGGCCGCTGGGCAGGCGTTCTTGATAGCGGGTATATCGGCACATGATACGGCCATCGGGCTGGTGCTCGCTCTTCGCACCCCACGAACAGCGCGTATTGGCAGATACGGGGATGAGAAAATCATCCAGCTTTTCGCGCGGCAGGCGTTTCCCGTTCAGGATGACCCGCCCGTTCCGCAGTTCCACCGTATCGCCGGGCAGGCCGATGGCGCGCTTTACGTAATCCGTTCCGTCGACCGGATGCTTGAAGATAACGATATCGCCACGTTCGGGCTGGCTGGCAAACCAACGGCCCGGTATCAGCGGCAGGTCGAAGGGCAGGGAATTGCTGGTAAACCCGTACGGCCATTTCGACGCGATCAGATAATCGCCGTTCATCAGGCGCGGCAGCATGCTCTCGCTCGGAATGTTGAACAGCGAAAAGGCAAAGCTGCGAAAGGCGAGGGCGCCCAGCGCGACCAGCAGGATGAAACGCAAAAAACTGCCCGCGGTTTCCTGCTTCTCAGGCTTCTGACCGGACGATGCTTCTGGGTTTTGCGTCTTTTCAACCATTGATGGGGTCTTTAGGCGAGGCGGGACCAGCGGCAAAAGGAAAACGTCAGAATATGGCTTCCAACATCGATCAGGCATGGGCGGACATCAAGGCCCGGGAACAGCACACGCTGGAGGCGCTGTTTGCAGCCGATGACGCGCGAGTGGCGAAATTTTCGGGCCGGATCGAATGGGGGGAGGAGCTGACGGCAGGCGGCATTCTGTTCGATTGGTCGAAGACACATCTTGATGATGGCCTGCTGGACGGGTTCGAGATGCTGGCCGAAGCGCGCGGGTTTGCCGCAAGACGTGCCGAGCTGCTGTCGGGTGCGACGATCAATGTCACCGAAGGCCGTGCGGCGGAGCACACCGCAACGCGCGGCACCGGAGCGGAAGCGAGCGTGGAAGAAGCGCAGGCGCTGCTTCTGCGAATGAAGCTGCTGGTGGAGGCAATCCATCAGGGCGCGCTGGGCGAGGTAAAGCACCTGATCCATATCGGCATAGGCGGCAGCGCGCTAGGCCCGGCGCTGGCGGTGGATGCGCTGACCCGCGATCTGGCACTGGTGGATGTCCAAGTGGTGTCGAATATCGACGGCGTGGCGCTGGAGCAGGCGTTTGCTGCATGCGACCCTGCGACCACGATGATTGCTGTCGCCAGCAAGACCTTCACCACTATCGAGACGATGACCAACGCTACCAGCGCGCTGAAATGGTTGGGCGATAATGGAGTGGACGATCCCGGTGGCCGCGTGGTGGCGTTGACCGCTAATCCTGAAAAGGCAGTAGAATGGGGCGTCGATGAAACCCGCATCCTGCCGTTTATGGAAACGGTCGGCGGGCGGTATTCGCTGTGGTCCAGCATCGGATTTCCGGTGGCGCTGGGCGCAGGCTGGGATGAATTCGAGGCGATGCTGGCGGGCGCTGCGGCGGTCGATGCGCATTTTGCCGAAACCGAAGGCCGCGCGAACCTGCCGCTGCGCGCTGCCTTTGCCGATCAGTATTACAGCCGTGTGCGCGGCTGCCAGACGCGGGCCGTGTTCGCCTATGACGAACGGTTCGGCCTGTTCCCCAGCTACCTCCAGCAGCTGGAGATGGAATCCAACGGCAAGCGCGTGACGGTGGAGGGCGAACCGGTCGAAGGCCCAACCGCTGCGATCACATGGGGCGGGGTGGGCACAGATGCCCAGCACGCCGTGTTCCAGCTGCTGCATCAGGGCACGCATCTGATCCCGGTGGACTTCATCGCCAGCATCGCGCCGGGCGACGAACTGGACCCTGTCCACCACCGCATCCTGCTGACCAATTGCTTCGCCCAGGGCGCCGCGCTGATGGCCGGCGGCAATATGGCATCAGACGGAAAAGACCCCGCCCGCGCCTTCCCCGGCAACCGCCCCAGCGCCGCCATGCTGGCGGATGATCTGGACGCCGCTGCCCTTGGCGCCCTGATCGCCTTCCACGAGCACCGGACATTTGCGAACGCCGTGCTGCTGGGGATCAATCCGTTCGATCAGTTCGGCGTGGAGCTGGGGAAGAAGATGGCGAACGACATTGAGGGCGGTGAGGCGGAGTTCGATGCGAGCACGCGGGCGCTGTTGGAAGCGGCTGGGTTGGGGTAACAGAGGACGAGCCATCACAACGCTCAGCTGATCAGAGGATGCGCCAAGTGATCAAAGCGGCTGGGCCCACAACACCCGTTCGTCCTGAGCCTGTCGAAGGACGCGCGCTGACTTTAGTCACTTTGCCGGTTCCTGGATAAACGCCGGATTTCCTCCCAGTCGCCGCGTATCAGCGCTTCCTTCTTGGCGCGGGTCCAGCCTTTGATACGGCGTTCTGCGGACAACGCTTCCTCGCGGGTAGGGAAGCTGTCTGACCACACCAGCGTCACCGGGCGGCGAACGGCGGTGTAGCCTCCGGTTCCTCCGGCCTAGTGCTGGGCTATGCGCAGTTCGAAATTCTCGCTGTGGCCAGTGTAGTAAGAGCCGTCATTGCATCTCAGTATGTAGGTGTGGAAGGCCATTCTCTTGGTTCTACCGTTGGTGCGCGTCCTTCGACAAGCTCAGGACGAACGGTGGTGGGTGACTGGTCTCCCGGCCCAATAGGTGGGCGTTTGAGTCCCGTAATTCTTGGTCTTGGAATAGAAGGGAAAAACCGTTCGGCACCGTAAGCGCCTGAAACCGGGTTTCGCTGTCCTACAGAGCGGTGTCTGGGATATAACGAACCCGATCGGGCCGATGCCTTTCTGCAGCTCCCGCAGGCCATCGGAGAGAGAATGTGTCAATTAAATCCATCAGAGCTATTTCAAGTGATATCAGATATGTAAGCCGAATATCTTGGTTGACACAGTGTCAAAAGTGTCAAGCAAAGTAGGGTTCCTTTGACTTTCCCGCTGCATTGCACCATATGCCAACTATCGAGACGCCCGCCAGCGTGAAGCGGCGGTAGCGAGACACGCTACAAGCCCCGGCAGCCTCTCGGTTCTATTTTCCCAGACTTCCCTTTTCACGCGGGTGGTTATCCTTCGGGTCCCATGAAAGTAATACTTTCATGGGTTGCCCTTACCCCCGCGCCGCGCCCGGAATCCGTGTTGGATCGCCGCTAGCGCGCCGCATCTATATTGCGAGTTCAATACACATATCATGACAAAAACATTCGACCAGCTCGGTCTGTCGCAGCCTGTCCGTCAGGCGCTGGATCTCAAGGGCTACACCACGCCGACCCCTATTCAGGAGCAGTCGATCCCGCATCTGCTGGAGGGCCGCGATCTGCTGGGCATTGCCCAGACCGGCACCGGTAAAACCGCGGCGTTTATGCTGCCCAGCATCGACAATCTGCGCGATGCGGACAATCAGACACCGTTCAAATCCTGCCGCATGCTGGTGCTGGCCCCAACCCGTGAACTGGCGGGTCAGATTGCCGAAAGCAGCCGTGAATACGGCGCGATGGCGGGCCTGAAGGTCCAGTCCATCGTCGGCGGCACGTCCGTGGGTAAGGACCGGAACAAGCTGCACCGCGGCACCGATATTCTGGTGGCGACACCGGGCCGTCTGCTCGATCTGATCGACCAGAAGGCATTCAATCTTGGCAGCGTGGAAATTCTGGTGCTGGACGAGGCGGATCAAATGCTCGACCTCGGCTTTATCCATGCATTGAAGCGCATCGTTCCGATGCTGCCCGCCGATCGCCAGACCCTGCTGTTCAGCGCCACCATGCCGACCAGCATCAAGGATCTCTCGAAGAACTATCTGACCAATCCGGTGCAGGTCTCCGTCACGCCTGCGGCCTCCACCGCAGAGCGCATCGACCAGTATCTGATAATGGTCCAGCAGGACGAAAAGCAGTCGCTGCTGGAGATGGTCCTGTCGGGCCGGTACGAAACGCCCGGTAAGCTGGAGCGTGTGCTGGTGTTTGCCCGCACGAAGCATGGTTGCGACCGGATCGTGAAGAAGCTGGCGCAGGCCAATATCAGCGCCAACGCCATTCACGGTAATAAGAGCCAGCCACAGCGCCAGCGCGCTCTGGATGATTTCAAAAGCGCCCGGGTCAAGGTTCTGGTGGCGACGGATGTCGCTGCACGCGGGATCGATATTCCGGGTGTCAGCCATGTGCTGAATTACGAACTGCCCAATGTGCCGGAGCAATATGTCCACCGTATCGGGCGCACCGCGCGTGCCGGTAAGGACGGGATCGCGATTGCGTTCTGTGCCGAGGACGAGCGTCAGTATCTGAAAGACATCAACAAGACCACGGATGCCGAGTTCGAGCGTCTGCCTTTGCCGGAAAATTTCCGCGCGGTTGTGGAAGGTGTCGGCCCGACCAAACCTGCGCCCAAGCAGCAGCGCGGCCGTGTTCAGGCCAAGCCAAAGAACGGCGCGCCCAAGCGCAAGCACACATCACGCGCCGGCCGGCCAAACCGCGGCGGCCAAGGCGGCGGTCAGAGCGGCGGCCAAGGGGGTGGTGGCCGGTCTGGCGGCGGTCGCTCCGGTGGCGGCAATCGCCGGCGCAGCGGTGGCGGCGGTGGAGGCCGGACTTCGCAGGACTAGCAGCTTCTGATCAGGAGTCGGAGAAACCTCTTTAGAGTTCGGTGGTTGGCCCAGTGGTTGGCAACGGGCGTGTGTCCCGCCATATCGCCGGACAACAGGAGAATTTCATGGCCGACTACGATTACGACCTCTTTACGATAGGCGCGGGCTCCGGCGGAGTTCGCGCCTCTCGCGTTTCTGCGGCCCACGGCGCGAAGGTCGCCATTGCGGAGGAGCACCGCGTCGGAGGAACCTGCGTAATCCGGGGCTGCGTACCCAAGAAGATGCTGGTGTACGGCGCGCATTTTGCGGAAGATCTGGAAGATTGCCAGAAATTCGGCTGGGACATCGGAGAAGCGACCTTCGACTGGATCAAACTGCGCGATAATGTTCTGGCCGATGTCGACCGGCTGGAAGGGGCGTACACAGAAACGCTTGAAAGCCATGATGTGAAGGTTTTCAAGGAACGCGCGGTCATTACCGGCGACCACGAGATTACTCTGGAAAGCGGCAAGAAAATCACGGCGAAACACATCCTGATCGCCACAGGGGCTCAGCCGCGTTTGCCGGATTGCGAAGGGGTGGAGCATGGCATCACCTCCAACGAGGCGTTCCATCTGGACGAGCTGCCCAAGAAAGTGATCATCGCGGGCGGCGGTTATATCGCGAATGAATTTGCCGGAATTTTTAACGAATTCGGTAGCCAGGTAAAAATCGTCAATCGCGGCGACCAGCTGCTGCGCGGTTATGACGAGGCGCTGCGGGATCGCCTGCTTCAAATATCGATCATGAAAGGCATAGACTTCCAGTTCAACTCGGTGTTCGAATACATCAAGGAATGCCCCGACGGCGGCTATTTCGTAAAGCTGAGCGATTGCGAGGAGGAGCACGTCGATCTGGTGATGTTCGCAATCGGGCGTACACCCAATACCGGCGGGTTGGGTTTGGACACTGTCGGCGTTGAACTGGGCGACAACGGGGAGATTAAGGTCGACGAATTCAGCAAGACCAGTGTCGACCACATTTATGCGGTCGGCGATGTAACAGACCGCGTACAGCTGACCCCGATTGCCATCCGCGAGGGCCAGGCCTTTGCCGACAGCGTCTTTGGCGATGTTGAGCCCTACGGAGTGGACCATTCCTGCATACCCAGCGCGGTATTCAGCCACCCACCCATCGCTTCGGTCGGCATGACGGAAGGCGAGGCGAAAAGCGCACTCGGTTCGGTAAAAGTGTTCCAGTCCGACTTCCGCCCGATGAAAAATGTACTCGCAGGCCGTAACGAACGCAGTCTGTTCAAGATGGTGTGCGACGCCGCCGACGACCGGATAGTGGGTATCCACATGATTGCGCCCGAGGCCCCTGAAATGATGCAGGCCGCAGCCATCGCGGTGAAGGCGGGACTGACCAAGGCAGATTTCGACGCGACCGCGGCGATTCACCCGACAATGGCGGAAGAACTGGTTCTGATGCGCTGACAGATATTCTTGATGGGAGAGAGATAATGGCGAAGACGGTTCTGGTAACAGGTGGCACAGGCTATATCGGCGGAGAGCTGATCGACCAGCTTCTGGCAGGCGGCCATACGGTCCACACGACAGTGCGCGATTCTGCCAGGAGCGAGCCGCGCCTCCGGAACCGCTGGCCCGATGCGGGTGACCGGCTGTATGTCTTTCAGGCCGATCTCGAAAACGACGCAGGGTGGGGTCATGCTACTGCCGGGTGCGATGCCGTGGCCCATGTTGCCAGCCCGTTCCCGGTCGAGGTTCCTGACCATGAAGACGAACTTATTGTGCCTGCACGCGACGGGGCCTTGCGTGCGCTGCGGTTTGCGCATGAGGCGGGGGTTACCACTTTCGTCCTGACCAGCTCGGCCGCTGCCATCGCCTATGGTCAGAAAGGGCAGACGAATTTCGACCACACCGACTGGACGAATGTAAACGGCGACAACGTGCCACCCTATCATAAGTCCAAAACCATCGCCGAGTTGGAGGCTCGCGACTGGGCGGAAAAAAACGCGCCGGATATGGCGTTCTGCTCGGTCAATCCGGTGGCTGTATTTGGCCCTGTGGAGAATGACGATCTGTCGACTTCCATCCTTATCATAAAAATGATGATGAACGGGTCGATCCCCCTGATGCCCGATATGGGCATTGGCGTGATCGATGTGCGCGACGTGGCGCGGGCCCATGTGCTGGCCATCATGGCTGACCCCGATACCATTCGCGGCGGACGCTTCCCTGTACAGGACGAATTCTTGTGGATGCGCGAAATTGGCGATATCCTGCGCGAGCGTGTTCCCGATCTGGCCCGTAAGGTTGCGAAGAGGAAAATGCCGAACTTCATGGTCAAGACGCTCGCGCCGGTTGTGAAGGAAATGAAGCAAATCAGGGGTGAGCTGGGCCGGGTGCGCGATGTGGACAGCAGCAATACGAAGGACGTGCTGGGCATGGACTTCATTCCCGCAGCGCAATGTCTGGAAGATACCGCGCGCAGTCTCAAGAAACATGGATTGATCTGAGGGCACGATGGAAGTCACCGGCAAACATATTCTTCTGACCGGAGGTAGCGCGGGCATCGGCCGCGAGATGGCACTGCAATTGCGCGATGCCGGCGCGAAGGTGACAATTACCGGACGCAATCCGGACAGGCGGGAGATCATGCAGGGCGAGAAGATCGAGACGATCTCTGCCGATCTGTCCAATGCGGCTGGCGTCGACGCGCTGTTGTCTGAATGGGGTGAGCGGCCGATCGATGTCCTGATCAACAATGCCGGTCAGCTGGTCGATTACGACCTGCGCGCGGCTGCCCCCGACAGCGACGAGGTGGATAATTGCATTTACGCCAATCTCAATGCGCCGATCCGCTTGGTATCGGCCCTCGTCCCGCGATTGAGGGATAGGTCATCGGCAGCGATCGTCAATGTTACATCGGGGCTGGCCATTGCGCCTGCCACCCGCACCCCGGTTTATTGCGCGACCAAGGCTGGCCTGCGTAGCTTCACGCTTGCCTTGCGCGGGCAATTGGCAAAAACACCTATTACCGTGATCGAGGCTCTGCCGCCGGTCGTCGACACACAGATGAATGCGGATAACGATCTGAAAAAAATGTCCGCCGCCGATTGCGCGCGGGCGATTGTGGAAGCCATCGCCAAGGATCGTGAGGAAGCGAATATCGGCATGACAAAGGTATTGCGCGCCGTCGAATCTGCCTCTCCTGCACTGGCACGCACGGTAATGCTGCGTTTTTGATACGTTGACGACCCGTTGCATGTGCGGCATCGGACCTGACAAATCAGGAAATCAGGGGTGCTGCACAAAACTATGTCCGCCAATATCGCCGAAATGGAACGCCGCCGTGAAGCCGCTCGCATGGGCGGTGGCCAGAAGCGGATCGACGCGCAGCACGCCAAAGGCAAACTGACCGCGCGCGAGCGGATCGACGTGCTGCTGGACGAAGGCAGCTTTGAAGAGCTCGACACTTATGTCGAGCATGACTGCACTGATTTCGGGATGGAAACGCAGAAGATTACCGGTGACGGGGTGGTCACCGGCAGCGGCACGATCAACGGGCGGCTGGTCTATGTGTTCAGCCAGGATTTCACTGTGTTTGGAGGCAGCCTGTCGAAACGCCATGCGGAGAAAATCTGCAAGGTGATGGACACCGCGCTGAAGGTGGGCGCGCCCGTTATCGGGATGAACGACAGCGGCGGTGCGCGCATTCAGGAAGGCGTGGCCAGCCTTGGCGGTTATGCCGAGGTGTTCCAGCGCAATGTGCTGGCATCGGGCGTGGTCCCGCAGATCAGCCTGATCATGGGGCCGTGCGCGGGCGGGGCGGTGTACTCCCCCGCAATGACCGACTTCATCTTTATGGTGAAGGACAGCAGCTACATGTTCGTAACCGGGCCGGACGTGGTGAAAACCGTTACCAACGAAGAAGTAACGCAGGAGGAACTGGGCGGGGCGGTAACGCATACGACCAAGACCAGCGTTGCCGATATCGCGTTTGAAAACGACATCGAAACCCTGCTCGCGACGCGCAATTTCGTCGACTTCCTGCCGCTCAGCAACCGCGAATCCGTGCCGGAGCGCCCGACCGATGATGCATGGGACCGCGAAGAGCCGAGCCTCGACACGCTGATCCCCGACAATGCCAACCAGCCTTACGATATGCATGAAGTCATTCGTAAGGTTATGGACGAAGGCGATTTCTTCGAGGTTCAGCCCGCCCATGCAGGTAACATTCTGTGCGGCTTTGGCCGCATCGAAGGGCGCACCGTGGGCGTGGTCGCTAACCAGCCGATGGTGCTGGCGGGTGTGCTCGACATCAATTCATCGAAGAAGGCGGCGCGCTTTGTGCGGTTCTGCGATGCGTTCGATATCCCGATCCTGACCTTCGTGGATGTGCCCGGCTTCCTGCCGGGCACGAGCCAAGAGCATAACGGCATCATCAAACACGGCGCGAAACTGCTGTTCGCCTATGCCGAAGCGACCGTGCCCAAGATCACCGTGATCACCCGCAAGGCCTATGGCGGCGCCTATGACGTTATGGCGTCCAAGCATTTGCGCGGCGATCTGAACTACGCTTGGCCGACCGCCGAGATCGCGGTGATGGGCGCCAAGGGCGCGGTGGAGATCATCTTCCGCCAGGACCGCGGCGATGCAGAAAAGATCGCCGAGAAAACCAAGGAATACGAAGACCGCTTCGCTAACCCCTTTGTAGCGGCATCGCGGGGGTATATCGACGAGGTGATTTATCCGCACTCGACCCGGCGGCGGATCGCTCTGGGCCTGCGGAAGCTACGCGGGAAGGTGCTTGAGAACCCGTGGAAGAAGCATGACAATATTCCTCTGTAATGGACTGGTTTGAGTTTCTCTGGACGGCCCTCGTTGCCTTCGCTGCGTACTGGCAGTTCCAATGGTGGCGTGAGGGGAATAGGACGGGCGTCGCAACCGTTTATTTTCACTACAAGTTCTCGAGAGAGGAAAAACCGTTCGAATATAAGATGATCCAATCGATGCGATTGGTCGGTTTGGTCGTTATCGTTGCAATGACTTTCTTTGGACTTCAGTTTTGGAAGCAAATTTCATGAAGCTAGGCCGTCTCAACCACATCGGCGTCGCAACGCCGTCCATTGCGGAATCGATCCGCTATTACCGCGACGTGATGGGCGCGGTCCAGATCACCGAACCCTTCGATCTGCCCGAGCAGGGGGTGAAGGTCTGCTTCGTCGATACGCCCACAGATAGCGGGATGAACGGCACCCAGATCGAGCTGATCGAGCCGTTCGACGAGAGCTCCCCAATCAACGGCTTCCTCGCCAAGAACCCGGCGGGCGGGCAGCATCATGTCTGTTACGAGGTTGAGAATATCGGCGAGGCCCGCACGTGGTTCGAGGGGCTGGGCAAACGCATCCTCGGCCCCACGCGCATTGGTGCGCATGGCACGCCGATCTTTTTCCTCCACCCCAAGGATATGATGGGCCAGCTGACCGAAATTATGGAAACGCCGAAAGAAGCGCACTGAATGACTGACAAACCCACCTACGCCGACTGGAAACCCCTTGCTGACAAGGAAGTGAAGGGGCGCGACCTGACGTGGAACACGCCCGAGGGCATCGCGATCAAGCCGCTTTATACCGGTGAGGATACGGCGGACATCGATCCCGGCGTCCCCGGCATCGCGCCGTTCACGCGCGGGCCCTATGCCAGCATGTACACCGGTCGCCCGTGGACCATCCGGCAATATGCGGGCTTCTCCACCGCCGAGGAATCCAACGCATTCTACCGCCGCAATCTGGCCGCCGGGCAGAAGGGACTGAGCGTTGCGTTCGACCTCGCCACCCATCGCGGTTATGACAGCGATCATCCGCGGGTTGTCGGGGATGTGGGTAAGGCGGGCGTCGCGATCGACACCGTGGCGGACATGGAAATCCTGTTCGACCAGATCCCGCTCGACACCATGAGCGTCTCCATGACCATGAACGGTGCGGTCATCCCCATCCTGGCGTTCTACATCGTCGCGGGCGAGCGGCAGGGGATCGACACGGCCAAGCTGTCCGGCACCATCCAGAACGACATTCTCAAAGAGTTCATGGTCCGCAATACCTATATCTACCCACCCGAACCCAGCATGCGGATTGTCAGTAATATCATCGGATATACCTCGGCCAACATGCCGAAATTCAACAGCATTTCGATTTCGGGCTACCATATGCACGAGGCCGGAGCGACGGCGGTGCAGGAACTGGCCTTCACGATTGCGGATGGCAAGGAATACGCCAAGCGCGCGATGGAGGCGGGGCTGGATATCGACGCCTTCGCACCGCGCCTGTCCTTCTTCTGGGGCATCGGCATGAACTTCTTCATGGAAGTCGCCAAGATGCGCGCCGCGCGTGCATTGTGGCACGATGTGATGGACGGGTTGGGCGCGCAAAATCCCAAGTCCAAGATGCTGCGCACCCATTGCCAGACTTCGGGTGTCAGCTTGCAAGAGCAGGACCCTTACAACAATGTCATCCGAACCACGGTGGAAGCGATGGCGGCGGTACTGGGCGGCACGCAGTCGCTCCACACCAATGCACTGGACGAAGCAATTGCCTTGCCAACCGATTTCAGCGCGCGGATTGCCCGCAACACGCAGCTGGTGCTGCAGGAAGAAACCGGCATCTGCAATGTCGCGGATCCGCTGGGCGGCAGCTATTATGTAGAGTCGCTGACGGCCGCTCTGGTGGATGAAGCGCGCAAGGTGCTGGCTGATGTAGAGGCGGAAGGCGGGATGACCGCCTATGTCGCGACCGGCAAGCCGAAGGCCGCTATCGAACGCGCCGCTGCGCATAAACAGGCAAGCGTGGATAAAGGCGAAGCGGTGATTGTCGGTGTAAACAAATACCGCCGCGAAACAGAAGACGCGATGGACACGCTGGACATCGACAACCACGCGGTGCGCAAGAGCCAGATTGCACGATTGGAGAAAGTGCGCAGCAAGCGCGACGAGGCCGCGTGTCAGGCGGCTCTGAAGGCGTTGACCAAGGGTTGCGAAGAGGGCGGCAATACGCTTGCCCTGGCCGTGGACGCTGCGCGGCATGACGCAACACTGGGCGAAATTTCCTCTGCAATGGAAACGGTGTTCGGTCGCCACGACGCGACGCCCAAACCGGTCAGCGGCGTGTACGCCACCGCGTATGAATTCGACCGCCGGTGGAAACAGGTGACAGACGGCGTGGAGGCAGTGGAACGCCGCCTTGGCCGCAAGCCGGTGATCATGGTCGCCAAAATGGGCCAGGACGGCCACGACCGCGGCGCGAATGTGATCGCCTCCGCCTTTGCCGATATGGGCTTCGAAGTGGTCAGCGGGCCGCTGTTCCAGACCCCTGACGAAACCGTGGCGATGGCGCTGGAACACGATGTCGATGCCATCGGCGCGAGCAGTCTGGCGGCAGGGCACAAGACGCTGATCCCGGAACTCATCACGAAGCTGAAAGAGGCCGGACGCCCCGACATCAAAGTGGTCGCCGGCGGCGTGATCCCGCCGCAGGATTACGAATTTCTGCGCGATGCAGGAGTACAGGGCATCTACGGCCCGGGCAGCAACGTGGTTGAATGCGGCGCAGACATGCTGCGCCTGCTGGGCCACAACATGCCGCCTGCCGGTGAAGACATGGACGAGGCGGCGGAGTGAGCGGAAGGAATATCACGATAGCGCTATTCTTCGCTTTTGCATCGGGACTTTACTGGTGGTTTGTGGGCCAGCTTTTGCCGTTTGTTGTTCCCATGATGCTCGATGATAGCGAACAGTTGCTTCGAACCGTAGTGGCCACGATCTCAGCGCTGGCCTCGTATATCATTGTCGCGATGGCATTCTTCGGATGGCTCGTTCGGCAGAAAAAGGACTCAAATTGACCCAAATCCGCACCGACTGGACCCGCGAAGAAATCGCAGGCCTCTTCAACCTCCCTTTCACCGAGCTGCTGTTTCAGGCCGCCTCCATCCACCGCGAGAACCATCCGCCGGAACAGGTGCAGATGTGTACGCTGCTCAGCATCAAGACGGGCGGGTGCCCCGAGGATTGCGGCTATTGCAGCCAGTCGGTCCATGCCGATAGCGGCGTCGAGGCGACCAAGCTGATGGATGTGCGCGCCGTGCTGCAATCGGCGGCTCAGGCGAAGGATGCAGGCTCCCAGCGGTTCTGCATGGGCGCGGCGTGGCGCAATCCGAAAGACCGCGACATGCCCGCGATTGTCGATATCGTGAAGGGCGTGGCCAGCATGGGCATGGAAACCTGCATGACGCTGGGCATGCTGACGCCCAAACAGGCCGATATGCTGGCCGAAGCGGGCCTGGATTATTACAACCACAACATCGACAGCAGCCCGGAATATTACGAGCGCGTTATCAGCACACGTAAATTCGAGGAGCGGATCGAAACGCTGGATCACGTGCGAAGCGCGGGCATCAATGTGTGCAGCGGCGGCATCGTGGGCATGGGCGAAACGCGCGAGGACCGGGTGGGCTTCGTCCACACTCTAGCCACCTTGCCGCAACATCCCGAAAGCGTGCCGGTCAACGCCCTGATACCGGTGAAGGGCACTGTGCTGGGCGATATGCTGGCCGACACACCGCTAGCCAAGTTGGACGATATCGAGTTTGTTCGCACCATAGCAGTGGCACGCATCACCATGCCGATGAGTATGGTCCGGATGAGCGCTGGCCGTGAAAGCATGAGCGAGGCCACACAGGCACTTTGTTTCATGGCGGGAGCGAACAGCATCTTCACAGGGGACAAGCTGTTAACTGCGACGAATGCGGGTGATGACAGAGACGGCGCTTTGTTTGCCAAGCTGGGGTTGACCCCGTTGAAGGGGGAAGAGCCGATGAGGAATGCCGCGAACGGCGACAGATCCGATATATCGGAAATGGAAGCTGCTGAATGAGCGCGCTATTGCTCGCCGCCATGATGCTTCAGTCCTCTGCCTATCATGACGAGCCTTATAACGGGGCAGAGTGCGATCAGGCGGCGGCGGACCGCGGCATTCAGATTGAAATGAACATCTGCGCATGGCGAGAGCACGAAGCGGAAGACGACCGGCTGAACGCAACGTGGAACGAGGCCCGAGAATTCGCCAAGTCCAAGGATACCCGGTATCGCGATAGCGCATTTTTCGAAAAAGAAGACGATGGGCGCTATTTCGCCAATCTGCTGGAACAGCAGCGCGCCTGGCTGAAATACCGTGATACGAGCTGCACGATCGCGGCCGATCATTATCGCAACGGCTCCATGCGGCCCATGGCGTATTCGGCATGCATGGCACAAATGACGAAGAACCGCACGGCAGCGTTGCGGGCATATATGGAACAGGAATACTGATGTTCAAGAAAATCCTGATCGCCAATCGCGGCGAGATCGCTTGCCGTGTTATCAAGACTGCGCGGAGAATGGGCATCGCAACTGTCGCGGTTTATTCCGACGCCGATGCGCGTGCGCCGTTTGTGAGGATGGCGGACGAAGCGGTGCATATTGGCCCCTCGCCCGCTGCCGAAAGCTATCTGATAGCAGACAAGATTATTGCTGCGGCCAAGCAGACGGGCGCCGATGCGGTCCATCCGGGCTATGGTTTCCTGTCCGAACGCACCAGCTTTGCCGAAGCACTGGCGAAAGAAGGCATTGAATTCATCGGCCCCCCGGTGAACGCGATTGCCGCTATGGGCGACAAGATTGAATCCAAGAAACTGGCGATGGAAGCGGGCGTGAACGTGGTGCCCGGTTTCGTCGGCGAGATCGAGGACACCGAACACGCGGTGCGGATTTCGGAAGAGATCGGCTACCCGGTGATGATGAAAGCCAGTGCAGGTGGTGGCGGCAAGGGAATGCGGCTTGCCTATTCCGAGCAGGATGTGCGCGAAGGGTTCGAGGCAACCAAGCGGGAAGGGCTGAATTCCTTTGGCGATGACCGGGTTTTCATCGAGAAATTCATTCTCAACCCGCGCCATATCGAAATCCAGATCCTGGGCGATAAGCACGGCAATATCCTTTACCTCAACGAACGCGAATGCAGCATCCAGCGCCGCCACCAGAAAGTGGTGGAGGAAGCGCCGTCACCCTTCGTTACGCCGAAAATGCGGAAAGCCATGGGCGAACAATGCGTCGCCCTGTCGGCTGCGGTCGGGTATTATAGCGCCGGCACGGTCGAACTGATCGTAAGCGGAGCGGACCCGAGCGGCGAGAGCTTCTATTTCCTTGAAATGAATACGCGTTTGCAGGTCGAGCATCCCGTTACCGAAGCGATCACCGGCATCGATCTGGTCGAGCAGATGATCCGCGTTGCTGCGGGCGAAAAACTTGACATGACACAGGACAATATCGGCATCGATGGCTGGTCGATAGAGAACCGCGTGTATGCCGAAGACCCGTATCGCGGATTCCTGCCCAGTACCGGCAGGCTGGTGGAATATCAGCCGCCGCTGGAAGGCTGGACCGACGATGGCAGCGCCAACGGACGGCGCGGCGTCGACGGTGTGCGCGTGGATGACGGCGTGTACGAAGGCGGCGAGGTGTCGATGTTTTACGACCCTATGATCGCCAAGCTGGTGACTTGGGGGGAGACGCGCGACGAAGCAGCAGACCTGCAAATTCAGGCGCTCGACGCATTCCGGATCGAAGGGCTGGGCCATAATGTCGATTTTCTGTCCGCTCTGATGCAACACCCGCGCTTCCGTTCGGGCGAGCTCACCACGGGCTTTATTGCCGAGGAATATCCCGACGGTTTTACCGGTGCTGCGGCTTCTGACGGCTTGAAACGCGGGCTTGCGGCAATTGGCGGCGTGATTGCTACTGTCGATGCGGACCGCGCACGGCGGATCGACCAGCAGCTGAGCGGCGATCTGTATGCGCCGGGCGATTGGGCGGTGCGGATCGGTGAGCGTGAAGAAGGCTCAACTTCCTATGAAGTCAGGCTGGATGAAGACGCGATCCTTGTCGACGGCGATCCGGTCAATGTCAGCTTCGATTACACTCCGGGTGAAACCGTGGTCGATCTGGAGCTGGAGGGCGAGGCCATGACCATTCAACTGGCCCCCACCAGAACAGGTTACGCGATCACCACGCGCGGGCGCACGCATCACTTGCGCATTCTGCCGCAGCGCATCGCCCACCTGACGAAACACATGATCGAGAAGACGCCGCCCGATCTGTCCAAAATGCTGATTTGCCCGATGCCCGGGCTGCTGGTGAAACTGCACGTTACAGAGGGTGAAGACGTTCAGCCCGGCCAGCCACTGGCGACAGTGGAGGCGATGAAGATGGAGAATATTCTGCGTGCCGAAAAAGAAGGCACGATTGCCAAGATCAACGCCGACGAGGGTGCCAGTCTGGCGGTGGATGCCGTCATTCTGGAACTGGAATAAATGCATCTGACCCACGCACCCGATGCCCCGGCGGCGGATGAAACGGATTTCGAGACATTTCTCAAATCCGACATTCGCGTTGGCACGATACTGGCCGCAGAGGATTTCCCCGAAGCGCGCAAGCCGTCCTACCGGCTGCTGATCGATTTTGGTCCAGCAATCGGCGAGAAGAAAAGCTGCGCGCAGATCGTCGCCAATTATAAGCGTGATGAACTGGTCGGCCGTCAGGTCGCGGCGGTGGTCAATTTCCCGCCGCGCCAAATCGGGCCGGCCATGTCCGAAGTGCTCACCCTGGGCTTTGCCGACGAAGCGGGCGAAGTGGTGTTGTTCTCGCCCGATTTTCCCGTTCCCAACGGGTCGCGTTTGTTCTGATCGACGTTCGCCGCGCCGTGTCCTGAAGGTTCAGTGCGCCTGCAATTGTTCAGTCAGGAATGCTGCGATATCGGCCATATCGACATTGCGGGCCAGATACGCGCCGCCGATACCGCGCAGCAGGATGAAGGGCAGGCTTCCTGCGTCCATTTTTTTGTCGTGCAGCATATGATTGGCAAGCGTTTCGCCAGTGCATTCAAGGCCTAGTGCTGCAATTTCCGATGGCAGTCCTGCCGCAGCGACTGCTGCAGTCACCTGCTCTGCTTCCTCACTGCCAATTTCGCCGAGACGGGCGGAATACCTTGCAGCCAGCACCATTCCGAGCGCAACGCCTTCACCATGAAGAAGGCTGTGGGAGAAGCCCGTTTCAGCTTCCAGAGCATGACCGAACGTGTGGCCCAGATTGAGCAACGCGCGCGCTCCGCTCGTCTCGCGCTCGTCCTCTGCCACGATCCGCGCTTTGGCCGCGACACTGCGAGCGACGGCTTCTTCCAGAAAGCCGCTTTCAAGCGCCAGAACGCTGGAACCATGCTGCGCCAGCCAAGCAAAAAAATCCGCATCGCCGAGCACGCCGTATTTCAGAACTTCGGCATAACCGGCACGCATTTCTCTCTCTGGCAGCGTGCAGAGGGCGTCCATGTCGGCCAATACCAGCGAGGGCTGGTGAAACGCTCCGACAAGATTTTTGCCCGCAGACGTGTTGATCGCCGTCTTTCCGCCAACCGAGCTGTCGACCTGCGCAAGAAGCGTGGTGGGCAGCTGGATAAACCCGCAGCCGCGTTTCAAGACCGCGCAGGCAAATCCGGTCAGATCGCCAACCACGCCGCCGCCCAGCGCCAGCACATGATCGCCGCGTTCAACGCCCTGTTCCAGCAGCCAGTCGATCAGAGTCTGCAATCCGGTCCAGCTTTTCGATCCTTCGCCGGGTTCTACCAGAAACAGGGCGTGTTCCTTGCCAGCGGTTTCAAGGGATTGAAGCAGTGTGCGGCCATGCGGATCCCATGCGTTGCGGTCTGCCACGATGGGCACTGTTGTTTTGCGCAAAAACGGCTCTGCATGCCGGGCGAATTCACCCAGCAGCCCGGGGGCGACCATCACTTCGTAACTGCGGCCAGCCAGTGCGACAGGAATTACAGCCATCGGTCGATCGCCTCCAGGATCATTGTAGCAGTCTGGATATGGGGGCCGTTCATGCTCACTATCCTAACCGGCGCTTGTTCATAGAAGGGTGCCCGTTCGCGGTGCAGGCGTTCAAGTGTTTCGGCCGGGTCGCCCTGATTGAGCAGTGGCCTCGTCTTGCGGCGGCTCGTGCGCTCCACCAGCGTTGCTATGTCGCAATCGATCCACACCCCGATGGCTTTGTCCAGAATCAGCGCGCGCGTTTCCGGATCCACAAATGCACCGCCGCCAGTGGCGATAACTCCGTGGCGTTCCTCGATAAGACGGGCAATGACCCGTCGCTCTCCATCGCGGAAAACGGCTTCTCCATACGTCTTGAATATCTCGGAGACGGATAACTGCGCGGCATCTTCGATGGCAGTATCGGCATCGACGAATGTACGATCGGTCAGTTCTGCAAGTTTGCGGCCGACAGTGGATTTCCCGACGCCCATCAGGCCAACCAGAACCACAGGCCGCTTGATCCGTCGGGAAATGGCGGCGATCTCCGCTTTGTTCAAGGTTTCGGCCTGCGTTTCCATTGCTGCGGGGCCTAGAGATAGGCTAGGGCGGTGGCAACCAAGGGGCGCAGCGTGCCCGCATGATTTTCAAGGTAACGGGTTTGACATTGGGTGTGCGCGGCACAGGCGGAAAGCGTAAGGCCGGATTGATTGTGGCTATTATACTGGTCGCAATTCTGGTTTGGGCATGGTGGGATGGCGGCGAGCAGCCGCTCGATCAGATTGTAGAGCCAGTCGAACTCCCGATTGATTTGGCGGAGGGCCAGGAATGAAGCGTGGTTTGTTGGCTGGTGCAGCGGCGCTGGCACTGATTGTCCCCTTTGGAACCGGTAATTTTGCTGGCGCGCAGGATGCGCCCGAAAGCCTGCTGCCACCGGGGTTCGACGATCCGGCGCCCACTCCGGCACCGCGACCTACGCCAGCTCCGAGCTCTGCACCCACATCACGCCCTGCGCCTTCGCCTGCACCCGGCTCTACGCCGCGTCCACAGGGAACGCCCGTAGTGCAGCCTCTGCCCGGCAATGGGGGGGGATCGGATTCTCCCGCTTCAGGCGCACCTTCGGGAGGAACCGCAAGAGTAACGGATTCATTGCCCTCTCTGGCAGAGCTCGAGCGGCTTGAAACAGACGAGCTGGATGCGCTGTTGGGCCTGCGTCCCCGTACGGACATTCCACCGGCCGCCCGGCGCTCGCTGGAACAGGTCGGCATTCTCGATGAAAGCGAGGGCGGCTTGCCCACCGCTTCGCTCGCGCAGCAACCCGCTCCGCTGGTCCGCGCGGCATTGGCCGGCACCGATGGAAAGCTGGTTTCGCGCTGGGGGCACATCATGTTGCGCCGCGCCCTGGCCAGCCGCCTCACTGCGCCGGAGGGGATGAACCCTGTTACGTTCGCTGCCCTGCGCGCCCGCCTGCTCAACCGGATGGGAGAGCATGCCGCCGCCCGCGCAATCGTGCAGGACATCGATACGGAGGACTGGAACAATGCCCTCGCCGGAAGTGCAATCAATGCGTATATCGGCACTGCGGACATTACCGGCATCTGCCCGATGGCAAGATTTCGCGGCGAAGTGCGCGAAGGCGGGCAATGGAATCTGCTGAGGGCGATCTGCGCGTCTTTTGCCGGTGAAACTGGCCGGGCCCGCCGGGACATTGGCAATATGCGGTCCTCCGGCGATGTTCCGGTGATCGACGCGTTGCTGGCTCAGCGTTATGCCGGTGCAGCAGGTAGCGGGCGCAGCGCAGTCAATCTGGAATGGGATGAGGTCGAGGAATTGACCCCGTGGCGGTTTGCGATGGCCAATGCGCTGGGCGCGGAAATACCTGCCAAATTGCTGGATGGGGCAGGCCCGTATTACCAGAGGATTGCGGCAACCATGCCGATGCTGCCTTTCGAACAACGGATGTCGGCGGCCGGGGTTGCCGCGGTGGACGGCATTTTATCGAGCGAGGCGCTGGTCGATCTGTATTCGCAATATTACGCGGTGTCCGGCCGTGAAGGCGATATCGGAAGCGATGCGTTGCAGCTGCGGGTTGCGTATGTGAACAAAGAACCGGCGCAGCGAATTTCGGCCCTTCGCAATTTATGGGGGGGGAATGCCGCCCGGCCCGATTACGCACGGCAGGTTCTGACCGCTTACGCAGCAGCGCGCATTCCGCCAAATACGGGTTTCGAGGATGATGCGGCCGATTTGATAACGTCCATGCTTACCGCAGGGCTGGACCGCGATGCTCTGCAATGGGCATCGGTGGTTTCCGAAGGGAGTCAGGGCTGGGCGCTGCTGGTACTGGCGCAGCCGCGCCGGGCGAATCCGGTGGACGGAGGCGCTGTCGATACGTTCCTGAGTGATGACGCAAGCGCGGGGCGGCGCAAATCAGGTTTTCTGGTTGCCGGTCTTGCCGGGCTGGGCCGTCTGGAAGACGATGCAGTAAATGATTTCAACAATGACCTCGGCCTGCGCTTCGGCCGCGAGACCGCCTGGAGCAGAGCAATCTCGCAGGCGGGGGAAGCGCGCAATGCAGCGCTGGTCGCCATGCTGGCCGGGCTGGGAATGCAAGGCGAAAGCTGGGAAAAAATGACCCCGCGCCACCTGTACTTTATCGTCCGCGCGCTCAACCAGTCCGGCCTGGCGGCAGAGGCACGGATGATCGCTGCAGAAGCAGTCGCTCGAGGATGATATCGCCCGCGTCAAATGCGGGCAGCGCGGCAAGCGCAATCGAAGAATTTCTGGCGATGATGGCTGCGGAGCGTGGTGCAGCAGCAAATACTCTGGCTGCGTACCGCCGAGATTTGGAAGGGGCGGAGGAATTGGTCGGCCCGCTCGCCGTGGCAGAGCGAAGCGACCTGCAAGCTCTTGGCGCAGACTGGTCGTCGCTTGCCCCTTCTACCGTTGCCCGAAAAGCTTCGGCTCTGCGCCAGTTTTACGCTTTTCTTCAGGATGAGGGACTGCGCGACGACGATCCATCCGATGCGTTGCCGCGCCCCGCAACGCGGCGGCCGCTGCCAAAAATCCTTTCCCACACCGACATCGCGGCGCTGTTTGCGCTTGCCGAGGACGAGGCAAGCGATGAGACGCCGCTGGCAGTCCGCACGTTGGCGCTGCTCGAAATGCTGTACGGTTCGGGCCTGCGCGCGACGGAGCTGGTGTCGCTGCCCTTGGCTGCCGTGCCCCGGGACGCACCGTTCCTGACAGTAACGGGCAAGGGCGGGCAGGCGCGGATGGTGCCTGTCAGCCGAAGGGCGAAAGCTGCGCTGGCCCGCTGGGTGGCTGTTCGCACGGACGACTCGCCCCATCTGTTTCCTTCGCGCACCGGCCATATTACGCGCGTCCGATTGTTCCAGTTGATCAAGGGGCTGGCGGGCAGGGCAGGTTTGGACCCGGCAAAAATCAGCCCCCATGTTCTGCGCCATGCCTTCGCCACGCATCTGCTGGAAGGCGGGGCGGACCTGCGTGTCCTGCAAACATTGCTCGGCCATGCGGACATCGCGACCACACAAATTTACACCCATGTTGACGCCTCACGTCTGGTTGCTCTGGTGAACGAACGGCATCCGCTGGCGAAGGCCTCCACCAGCTAGCGCGCACGATGCTTGCGAACGAAGGGGGAGCGGAGTAGCGACCTCCTGATGAATTCCTATCTCGATTTCGAAAAACCTGTTGCCCAGCTGGAAGCGCGCATTGCCGAACTGCGTGCCGCAGCGGAAGGCGACGATGTGGATATCTCCCAGGAACTGCAACGGCTGGAGCTTAAAAGCGCCGATCTTGTAGCGAGTATCTACAAATCGCTGACGCCGTGGCAGAAAACGCAGGTTGCGCGCCATCCGCAGCGCCCGCATTTCCGCGATTTCGTGCGGTTGGCGTTTGAAGATTTCGTGCCGCTTGGCGGTGATCGGAATTTCGGTGAGGACGAAGCCATTCTCGGCGGCTTTGCCAAATTGCGCGGCCGCCGGATTATGCTGATCGGGCATGAGAAAGGCCATGATACCGAGAGCCGTCTGCGGCATAATTTCGGCATGGGCAAACCGGAGGGGTATCGCAAGGCAATCCGCCTGATGGAAATGGCCGGGCGTTTCGGGCTGCCGGTGGTGACATTGGTGGACACGTCAGGGGCGTTTCCCGGCGTAGAGGCGGAGGAACGCGGACAGGCAGAAGCCATCGCCCGCGCGACCGAGGCGTGTCTTTCTCTGCCGGTGCCGATGGTTGCCACCATTGTCGGTGAAGGCGGGTCGGGCGGCGCAGTCGCTCTGGCCAGCGCCGAACGGGTGCTGATGTTCCAGAACGCAGTCTATTCGGTAATCTCTCCCGAAGGTTGCGCATCGATCCTGTGGCGCACCGCAGAAAAGGCTCCCGATGCAGCCGGCGCAATGAAGATCACTGCCAAGGATCTGCAAGGTCTGGGCGTAATCGACCGTATCGTGCCCGAACCTGTTGGCGGCGCTCACCGCGATCCGGAAGCCGCCTGCGCCAGTCTGGCGGACGCCATTTCGGAGGAGCTGAAGAACCTTACAGCAATGTCTACAGCCGAATTGCAGAAGCTGCGCGAAGACCGCTTCCTGCAAATGGCGGGATAACGCTGTAGGGAACCTGTTCCCGCTTCATACGCTTAGGTTTGTGTTAACGGCGCCGCGAATGGTGGAATGCGCGCGCATCACATCACACGGGGACCTTTACAGTATGATAAGCAGAAAACTCGCCGCCCTTATGTCGACTGCCGGAATGGCATTGGCCCTTTCAGGCTGCGCAGCCGCAGGTGGAGGTGCCGTTCCGAGCGCGTCTGCGCCTATCACGCAGAGCGAAGCACAACAGGGCGCAGAAGCGCATCCGCAATTGCTGGCCGAATTCGGCGGGGCGATGACCGGCCCTTACGCGCAATATGTCGAGCAGGTTGGCCAGAATATCGCGGTCCAGTCGGGCCTCGGCAATGCCCGCAGTTCCTTTACGGTTTCGCTGGTAAACAGCCCTGTAAACAACGCCTTCGCCATACCCGGCGGCTATGTTTATACAACGCGCCAGCTGGTTACCCTGATGAATAATGAGGCCGAACTGGCCGGAGTATTGGGCCACGAAGTCGCCCATGTCGCGGCGCGCCATTCGCAGCGCCGCCAGCAGACCGCCCAACGCAATTCCATTCTGGGTGCGGCGGGCGCGATTCTATCGGGCGTGCTGCTGGGCGACAGCGGTATCGGGGATACGCTGAGCCGGGGCATCCTGCAGGGTTCGCAATTGCTGACCCTGAAATTCTCGCGCAGTCAGGAGCTGGAGGCCGATGCACTGGGCATCCAGTATCTGACAAAGGCCGGATATGATCCGATGGCAATGTCCACCGTGCTGCGCAGCCTTGCCTTGCAGAACAATCTGGACGCGCAGGTAGAGGGCCGGAATGCGACCATCCCCGCATGGGCATCGACCCACCCCGATCCTGCCAGCCGCGTACAGACCGCTGAATCGAAGGCGCAGGGTCTGGCCGGAAGCGTCACCAATCGCGATACGTTCCTGACGAAAATCGACGGCATGATGTACGGCGATGATCCGGAGCAGGGCATTGTTGACGGCCGGCAGTTCATTCACCCTGAGCTGCGCCTGTCATTCACCGCGCCCGATGGGTATTATATGGTCAATGGCACCCGCGCCGTGTCCATCAACGGGCAAAGCGGCAAGGCGCAGATGACGCTGGCCCCGTATAATGGAAACCTGAACACTTATGTGAACAAGGTTTTCTCCGATCTGGCGGGGGAAGGGCAGACGGTCGCTCCGTCGAGCCTCCAGCAGACCACTGTCAACGGACTACCGGCGGTGTACGGCACGGCCCGTGTGAATTCGGGCAGTGGACAGGTGGACGTTGTCGTTTTCGCCTATGAATTTTCGAACGACCGGGCGTATCACTTCCAGGCCATTACGCAGGCTGGCAAGTCGAACGCATTTTCGTCAATGTTCCAGTCGATGCGCCTCATTTCGCAGAGCGAAGCGGATAATGTCGTTCCGCGCAAACTGGATGTGGTTACGGTGCGTTCCGGCGATACGGTTGCCTCGCTGGCGAACCGGATGGCCTTTACCAATGCGCAGGAAACACGCTTCCGTGTTCTGAACGGTCTTACCAATGACGAGACGCTTCGTGCGGGCCAGAAGGTGAAGATAGTCGTGCGGGGGACATGATCCTGTATCGGATCTAGAAATAAAAAGGGCGGCAGGTTTCCCTGCCGCCCTTCTTTGTAGTCTGTGGTTTGGCTTATTCGGCGCCAGCAGCGCGACCAGCTGCCAGGCTGGTCTCCACGTCACCAAATGTGCCTTCAAGTTCAGTACCAAGAGTGCTCATGGCACCCATTGCAGCAACGGCGATCAGTGCAGCGATCAGGCCGTATTCGATTGCGGTGGCGCCCTGTTCGTCACGGACGAGATTTTTCAGAAATTTCATATATAGTCTCCAAGTTCAGTCTTCGTTACCCGACCCGTTGCAGATGGTCCGCAGCGAGTGATTTGGTTTCTAGGTTCAATCCGTTGACAAAATCCTAAGACGACGAAACATTTGTAAGCCCTGCCGTCAGGTAGAGCGTCAGGACCCGCCTGCCTCGACCATCTTGGCCGAAACTGTGTCCCACAATACTATGGTTTCTGTCCCGACCCCGGCCACCGCAGCGATGACAGCCAGAAAGACCAGCGCGAGGATCAGACCGTATTCGATAGCGGTCGCCCCCGACGTATCGGCCAGAATTGCTTTTAGATAATTGCGCATATGGCCACCTGTGAATTGCCCTAGATAGGCGGCTAAATCGGGTGTCAGCGTAAAGAATGTGTAAAAATGGCGGGAGCATATGGAAAAAAACCTGACACCTCTTGTGGTTGTGGCTGCAGCCATCACCCGCGCAAATGGCTCGGTTCTGCTGCATTGCCGCCCGGAGGGCGGTGATCACGCCGGTCTGTGGGAATTTCCCGGTGGCAAGGTGGAGCTCGGCGAAGACGCGCGTTCGGCACTGGTGCGTGAAATCAGCGAAGAATGCGGACTCGCCCTGAGCGCCGCGTCGTTGGCGCCGCTATCATTTGCCGTGGGGAAGGCCGCGCGCAAGGCCGGCGACGGCGAGCGAGAAATTCTCCTGCTCCTCTTCACCACGTCGGAATTCGGCGGAACTCCGCAGTCGCTGGAAGGCGGCAAGTGGGACTGGTTTTCGCCCTGCACGGCAGCGCGCCTCGCCATGTCGCCGCTTGATCGTGAATTGCTTGATGCAATGATTGCCCGCGAACGCATGATTACAGGGGAAAGGGGATTGCCAACGCAGTAGAGCGCCCGTATGTGCCCACCTCCAATGCGCACCCGTAGCTCAGCTGGATAGAGTACCTGACTACGAATCAGGGGGCCGGAGGTTCGAATCCTTCCGGGTGCACCATAAAAAGGGACCGGTCCGACAGGGCCGGTCCCTTTTTTGGTTCTTGCGCGCAGGTGGAACTTTCAAGCCTTTCGCAGTGTTAAGCTAGCAAACACCTTGAAAGGAAATTCCATGTCCAATGCAGAAGGCATTTTCGCCCGCCTGAAAGAAGACCACGACGATCATCGCAAGCTGCTCGACGAAATGGCCGACACCTCCGGCGAGACCGACCGCCGCAAGGATCTGCTGGAAAAATTCACCAAGGAAGTGAAAAGCCACGCCGCTGCAGAAGAGCAGGCGCTTTATTCGACCATGCTTCGCAAGCCGCCGACCACGGATGAAACGCGCCACTCCGTTGCCGAGCATCACGAGCTGAACGAGGCACTGAACGATCTGGCGGCCACGGACATGTCCTCTTCTGCGTGGATGGCCAAGTTCAAACAACTGGATCACGACTACCGGCATCACATCAATGAAGAGGAAGAGGATCACTTCCCCGATTTTGAAAAGCATCTGAACGATGACGACATTGCCCATATGGAAAAGGTGTTCGACCGCCGAAAAGAAGAAGAGCAAGAGAGCGCCGAAGTGACCCCGGAAAAAAAGGGCGATGCCAAGGAATAAGACTGCTAGGCCCGCTGCAGTGAAAAGCGGCAAAGACGATACCGATACGAATAGCGACGCGCCCGGCCTCGACACATCTGTCGAGCCGGGCGTCTGGCGTTATGCCACGGCAGAGCGCGCATCGGTTATCATCGATGCCGAGGGTTATTTCGCCCATATGCAGCAGGCGATGCTGAATGCCCGGCGGCGGATCATGCTGATCGGTTGGGATTTCGACACCCGCATTCACCTGACGCAGGGCAGGCGCTGGTATGAAAGACCGGTGGACGCATCCTACCCAGCGCGACTGGGAGGGTTTCTGCTGTGGCTCACGCGCAATCGCGATGATTTGCAGATCAATATCCTGAAATGGGGTCTTTCGATATTCCAGCTGAGCACGCGCGGTTCGATGGTGCTGGATCTGGTACGGATGTGGCCGAAACGGCAGATCAATTTCAAATTCGATACCAAACATCCGGTCGGTTGCACGCATCATCAGAAACTGGCCGTTCTGGACGAGAAGCTGGCCGTGTGCGGCGGCATCGATCTGACGCATGATCGCTGGGACACCCGCGCACATACGGAGATCGAGCCAAAGCGTAAGCGGCCACGGGGCCAGCCTTACGGCCCGTGGCACGACGTGACCTTCATGATGGAAGGCGAGGTTGCCGAAGTGCTTTCAGGCCTGTGCCGTGCCCGGTGGGAGCGGGCCGGCGCCGATCCGCTGGAAAATCTGGTGCCGGCCGAAACAAGCCTCTGGCCCGATAAACTGGCTGTCGAGTTCGAGGATGTGGAAATCGGTATCGCCCGGACGCGCGCTGAATATGAAGACGTGTCCGCAATCGCCGAAATCGAAACGCTGATGCTGAACCAGATCGCCGGGGCGAAGCGGTTCATCTACATTGAAAACCAGTATTTCACATCGCGCAAGATTGCCGACGCCATTATCTCAAGACTGCGAGAGGATGATCCTCCAGAAATCGTGCTGGTCCATCCCGAGCACGCGGAAGGCTGGCTGGAAATGCAGGCGATGGATCACGCCCGCTCTGCCATCGCAAGGCTGATCGAAGAAGCCGATACGAAAGACAGGTTCAAGCTGTATGTTGCATGGTCGGGTGAAAAGTCGATCTACATTCACGCCAAGCTGATGATCGTGGACGACCGCATCTTGCGGATTGGATCGGCCAATCTCAACAATCGGTCGATGGGGCTGGATAGCGAATGCGATGTCTTCGTCGATTGCGGGCGGAAAGCCAATCGCGAACGGGGTTTCGAAGATACCATCAAGAACCTGCGGTTTTCGCTGCTGGCCGAACATTGCGGGGTGAGCGAGGAAACTATGGCCGAAGTGACCGGTTCACTGGGATCGATGCATCAGGCAATAGAGCGTCTGGGACAGGACGGCATTCGGCAACTGCGCCCCTTCGTGATACCCGAGCTGGGGAAGACGGAGGAAACCCTGGCCGAAGCCCAGTTTCTGGACCCTGAAAATCCGGACGATATGTTCGAACCGTATGCCCACGGGGGGCTGTTCCGCGAAGGTAGCCGTCTTGCGCGGCTGCGGGATCGATTGAAGAGGAAGAAAACATGAGCAGTCTTGTCGGCCCTGATGAAGACAACCCGTTGGGCAAACCCGATGTGCCACAGGATGTGCAGGACGCAATTCGCACACTGATCAAATGGACAGGCGACGATCCGGAACGCGAAGGTCTGCTGGACACCCCGAAACGGGTTGCCCGCGCGTGGAAGGAATACTGCCAGGGGTACGAACATGACCCGGCAGTGCATCTGTCCCGCGTGTTCGAAGAAGTGGGCGGTTACGAAGAAATCGTGCTGCTGAAAGACATTCCGTTTCAAAGCCACTGCGAACATCACATGGCCCCGATAATCGGCAAGGCCGCGATCGCCTATCTGCCGACGGACAAGGTGGTCGGCATTTCGAAGCTGGCCCGCGTATTGCACGGCTATGCCCGGCGCTTGCAGATCCAGGAACGCCTGACTGCCGAAGTGGCCGAATGCATCTGGCAACATCTGGAGCCGCGCGGCGTCGCCGTGGTGATCGATGCCAGCCATGCCTGCATGACTGCTCGCGGGGTCCGCACGCCCGGCGTTTCAATGGTCACCAGCCGCATGATGGGTACGTTTCTGGAAGACCAGCGCAGCCGCAAGGAAGTGCTGAGCCTGATGGGATACTAAAAGGCGTTTCCGATACAAAAAGGGCGCCGCAAAGGGCGCCCTTTCGTATCGTCTGAATTGCCGCGTACTAAAGCTGGCCGAGCAGGTGCTCCGCACTTGAAACGGAGAAATCGCCGGGCTCTTCGACATTCAGTTCGACGACTTTCCCGTCATCGACAATCATCGAATAACGCTGGCTGCGCTGGCCAAGGCCAAAGCCGCTGCCGTCCATCGTCAGGCCGATAGCTTCTGCGAAATCCCCATTGCCGTCTGCCAGCATGGTGATGTCTTCTCCGCCATCTGCCTTGTTCCATGCGCCCATGACGAATGGATCGTTGACCGATGTGCAGACGATTTCATCCACGCCCTTGGCCTTCAGTTCTGCAGATTTATCGACATAGCCTGGCAGGTGCTTGGCAGAGCAGGTCGGCGTGAACGCGCCGGGCACCGCGAACAGCGCTACCTTGCGGCCAGCGAAAAATTCCGAAGACTGTACCGCTTCGGGGCCAGCATCGGTGGCTTTCGTCATTTTTACGTCGGGGAGGGTGTCGCCTTTGGAGATAGTCATGTCGGTTGAAAATCCTTGAATGGAGGGGGCGGGGAGGTGAACCTAGAACATAGGTCGCCGCACTTTGGTTGCAAGACGAGGCGAAGGCGGTAGATTTTTCGGGCGCAAGATTAGCGGCGTTGCAACCACCCGGCGCGCAAGGAAAATGCGGACACGGCGTAGAGGTTGAATTCACGATATAAGGATATCTTTATATTTGCTCTTGGGCAGTCACCCCGCTATTGCGCGGGCAACATTTTGCAGCCCGCATCGCGGGCCGCGCCATTCCCTAAGGAGCATATTATGGCCACTGCAACTGCAGACAAAGACTACATCATCAAAGACATCGGCCTTGCCCAATATGGGCGTGACGAAATTGCGATTGCCGAAACGGAAATGCCCGGCCTGATGGCCCTGCGCGAAGAATATGGCGCAGCGCAGCCGCTGAAGGGTGCCCGCGTCACCGGTTCGCTGCATATGACGATCCAGACCGCCGTGTTGATCGAAACGCTGACCGCACTGGGCGCAGAAGTCCGCTGGGCCACCTGCAACATTTTTTCCACCCAGGATCACGCCGCCGCAGCGATTGCCGATCAGGGCATTCCGGTGTTCGCCATCAAGGGCGAAACGCTGGCGGATTACTGGGATTATGTGGGCCGCATTTTCGACTGGTCGACCGAAGACGACGCCGATCAGACGGCCAATATGATTTTGGACGATGGCGGCGATGCAACCATGTTCGCGCTGTGGGGCGCACGTCTGGAAGCGGGCGAAACCATGCCCGATCCGCAGAACGCCGAAGAAATCGAAATGCAGAAGGCGTTGAAGGCTTACGTCGCGAAAAAGCCCGGTTATCTCACCAAGAGCGTCCAGAATATCAAGGGCGTGTCCGAGGAAACGACCACGGGCGTGATGCGCCTTTACCAGATTGCGAAGCAGGGCAAGCTGCCGTTCCCCGCGATCAACGTGAACGATTCCGTGACCAAGTCGAAGTTCGACAATCTGTATGGTTGCAAGGAATCGCTGGTCGACGCCATCCGCCGCGCCACCGATGTGATGCTGGCCGGCAAGGTCGCCTGCGTTGCCGGTTACGGAGACGTCGGCAAGGGTTCGGCTGCGTCGCTGCGCGATGGCGGCGCCCGCGTAATGGTAACCGAAATCGATCCGATCTGCGCACTGCAGGCTGCGATGGACGGCTTTGAAGTCGTGACGATGGAAGAGGGCGTGAAGCGCGCCGACATCTTCTGCACCGCGACCGGCAACGAAGACGTCATCACTGCCGAGCACATGAAGGCGATGAAAAACATGGCCATCGTGTGCAATATCGGCCACTTCGACAGCGAGATCCAGATTTCCGCGCTCGACAATTACGACTGGAAGGAAATCAAGGAAGGCACCGATCTGGTCACCTTCCCCGATGGCAAGAGCCTGCTGGTTCTTGCCAAGGGCCGTCTCGTCAATCTGGGCTGCGGCACCGGCCATCCCAGCTTCGTGATGAGCGCCAGCTTCACCAACCAGACGCTGGCCCAGATCGAGTTGTACACGAACCCCGAGCAGTACGAGAACGATGTCTATGTTCTGCCCAAGCATCTTGATGAAAAGGTCGCTGCCTTGCATCTTGAAAAGCTTGGCGTGATGCTGACCCAGCTTTCGAACAAGCAGGCCGATTACATCGGTGTGCCGCAGGAAGGCCCGTTCAAACCGGATCATTACCGGTACTGATAGAGCGCGACTGGTCGCAGACAGAAGGTTATGCTTCTGTAGTTGCACTTTTTCGCTAAAAGAGGAGCCCCTGCCGATTGGCGGGGGCTTTTCATTTGCGCAGCCGTTGCATCGGGCTGGCTGCCCGCATAGCTGGAACCCAATGACTTTATCGCCCACCGCTATGGTTTTCCTTGCCCTGCTGATGGCTGCGTGGACCGCGGCGGCGGCGGGGTTGCTGATTACAGCAGGCAGCCGGAATCGGCAGGCAGAGGCAAGCCGCCATGCTGCGCGGCGACTGGCCCGGATGATCGATGAAGCTCCGGCAATTCCGCTGCTGGTGCGAAGCGACGGACGGATCGAGGGTTCGGACCGTCTGGCGCATTGGCTGGGTTTGCCGGAACTGCCTGAATTTCTTAGCGAACTTCACAAGGACGAGGAGACCGGACTGTCGACCGAGCAGCTGGAAGAGCTGACCGGTCACGTCCGCCGCGCGCAGAAAACAGCGGCGCCGTTTCGGATGGAATTAAGCGTGCCGGGATCACAGCGCAGTCTGGCCCTGCGCGGAACCCTCGCCGATGCGCAAATTTCACCGGGCGGGGCAGCGATCGTATGGGTCTTCGACTTCAGCGAAGGCGAGACTGAACTTGCCCGAATGAGAGAGGAAACGAGCCGCGCGAAAGGCGATTTTGCCGCGCTGGTCAATCTGATCGAAGCGGCCCCGATGCCCATGTGGTTCAGGGGATCCGATACGCGGCTGAGACTGGTGAACACGGCCTATGTCGAAGCGGTCGATGGCGGCAATGCGGAAGACGTGATCGAACGCCAGATCGAGCTGATCGAGTCCGTAGACGGCCTGACAGCCGCGCAAATCGCCGGACAATCGGCGCAGCAATCCCAGCCGATAGAGCGGGTGGTCCAAGCGACCATAGACGGGACACGCCGTGCCCTGCGAGTGAGCGATTTGCCGGTGCAGGGCGAAGGCGTGGCCGGCTACGCGGTTGATATTCAGGAGATGGAGGAACAGGCCCGCAATTACCGTGCCTATTCGCAGGCCCAGCGTTCCATGCTGGACCGCCTTTCGGTGGGTGTGGCGCAGTTCGACGGAGAGCGGAAACTCGTTTTTGCCAATCAGCCTTTCCGCCGTATTTTCTCAATTCGTCCTGGCAGTGGGTCACAGGGCATGGCGTTCGAGCGCTGGTTGAGTGAAGCGCGCGACGAAGGCCGTACCCCTGAAGTGCGCGACTTTCCGGCATGGCGGACAGAGCATAGCGCATGGTTTTCTGGCGGCCAGGCTATGGATGAAAACTGGCCCCTGCCAGATGGTACGCACCTGCAGATCATCGCCCAACCGATGCCCGACGGTGGACTGATGCTGATCGCGGAAGACCGCACCGAACATCTGGCTCTGTCCGCCACCCGCGATACCATGTTGCGCACCCGCACAGCCACTTTCGACAGTCTGTTCGAAGCGCTGGCGGTGTTCGCGCCCGATGGGAAATTGCAAGTCTGGAACAGGACTTTTGCAGCCACTTGGGGCGTGACGGAGGAATTGCTCGACACCCATCCGGGTGCAGACAAGCTGGTGGAGGCGATTGCGCCGAACCTCTCCCGGCCGCGCCGCGCCAGCAGCGTAGGCGAGACTATCCGTTCCGCTACCCTCGACCGGAAAGAACGTGCAGGGCGGCTGTCTATGGCTGATGGCCGGACACTGGAATTTGCAGGCGTCCCGTTACCCGATGGCAACGGCTTGCTGACAGCCCTGGACGTTACCGCGAATGAGCAGGCGGAGACCGCCCTCCGCGAACGCAATCAGGCGCTGGAGGCAGCGGATCAGGTCAAGACGCGTTTCCTGGCCAATATGTCCTATGAGTTCCGCACACCGCTCACCTCTATTGGCGGCTTTGCCGAACTACTGGATGGCGGAGTGGCAGGCGAGCTGACGCCGCAGGCCCGCGAGTACACGCAAGCCATCATCGATTCGGTCGCGCGGCTGACAGAGCAGGTGGAGAATGTGCTGGATCTCTCGCAAGGCGAGGCTGGCTTGCTGCCGATTGCCAAACAGAAGCTGGAATTACAGCCTTTCATAACTGGCATCGTCCGTGAACGGGAGCAGGCAATTCTGGACAAAGGCCTGTCGCTGGATCTGCGCGGTTCGCAGGCGGCAAAGCTGGAGGCTGATCCGCGCCAGCTTAGCCGGGCGGTCGGGCAGTTGCTCGACAATGCTCTTGAAGCCACACCCAAAGGTGGCAAGCTGCTGGTGGACTTGTCACGTAAGAAAGACGGCGTGCGTATTGTGATCTCGGACAATGGGCGGGGGATGACGGCGGAGGAGCTGTCGCGCGCGATGGACGGTCTGCGCCCCGCCGGAAACGGTGGCGGAATGGAGCGGCGTCAGGGACTGGGCATTCCGCTCGCCCGGCAATTGGTGGAGCTGCATGGCGGGACATTGGAAATCCATTCCGAGCGCGATGTCGGGACCACTGCAATGATCCATCTGCCGTGAACATAGACCTGCCTGACATTGCGGCAATGGACGCGTTCGGCAGGCGCATCGCGGCTCAACTGCGCGCAGGCGATGTCGTCGCTCTCGAAGGCGGGCTGGGGACTGGAAAAACCACCGTTGCCCGCGCGATTCTGGCGGCTTTGGGGCATAGCAGCGAAGTGCCTTCGCCAACTTTCCAAATCATCCAGACATATGACGAACTGGACCCTCGGGTCGTTCACGCCGATTTTTACCGGCTGAAGCAGCCGTCCGAAGCGGAAGAGATCGGATTGGACGATTACCGCGAGGGCGCCGTCTTGCTCGCCGAATGGCCGGATCATGCAGGCGGCTTTGCACATGAAGCAGGGTGCCTGACAATCAGACTGGAAGTTGTTGGTGAAGGGCGCAGCGCGGCTGTTACCCGCGGTGCCGATTGGCTAGGGCGATTGAATGACTGATTTGCCGGATGGAATTGAGAAGTTTCTGGATGCTGCTGGATGGGCGGGCGCTGATATCGCACCGCTGGCCGGTGATGCGTCCTTCCGACGGTACTTCCGCATTGTGAAAGGTGCCGAGCGGGCAATGCTGATGTTTGCCCCCCCGCCCGAAGAAGACCCTGCGCCATTTCTTCAGGTAGCAAAATGGCTGAGCGCCAATGGTCAGCGCGGGCCGCAGATCATAGCCGAGGATGCAGCTGCAGGATGGGTGCTGACCGAAGATTTCGGTAATGACAGGATGCGCGACTGGCTGGATAGCAATCCGCAGGGTGAAGAGAACGCCTATACCGCCGCAATCGATGCTCTCGTAAGCCTTCATCGCAGGGATCCCGGTCCGTTCGGGCCATACGATATGCCGACTTACCAGCGCGAAGCGCGGCTGTTCACCGAATGGTATTGCCCCGCTGTCGGCCTGCAAGCCGATGTCGATGGTTTCGATACAGCATGGGAGGAAACGCTTGCTCCTCTGATCGCGCGCCAGTCCCCCGGAGTGACGGTCTTGCGCGACTATCATGCCGAAAATATCATGCTGCTGGGCCCTGCGCCCGATGGCAGCGCAGAGCAGGGGTTAATCGATTTTCAGGACGCCTTGGTTGGCCATCCCGCCTATGATCTGGTCTCGCTGCTGCAGGATGCCCGCCGCGAGGTTCCGGTCGATCTGGAAGCGAAAATGCTGGACCGGTATGTTCGCGCCAGCGGTGCAGATGAGTATTTCCACGCGGATTATGCTGTGCTGGGCGCGCAGCGCAATGCGAAAATCGTCGGTATCTTCACGCGCTTGCACAAGCGTGATGGCAAGTCGCGCTATCTTGATTTTATCCCGCGCGTTTGGGACGCGATGGAGCGTGATCTGAAACACCCGGCATTGGCCCCGGTCGCGGCCTGGTTCAACGCCAATATTCCCGCCATCACGCGCGAATCCTCGGGCGGGACTATCGCATGAGCCAGCGTTCCCACCACGATTTGGCCAGCGACACTGCGATGGTAATGGCGGCGGGTATGGGCAAGCGGATGCGTCCGCTGACTGCCAGCCAACCCAAACCGATGGTTCGGGTCGCGGGAAAGCCGCTTATCGATCACACGCTGGACCGCTTGGCCGAAGCTGGTGTGAGTAAAGCGGTGGTGAACGTGCATTATCTGGCAGATTCGCTCGAAGCGCACCTCGTGGAGCGAAAGTCGCCGACAGTTACCATTTCGGACGAGCGTGCTGAATTGCTGGAGACGGGCGGCGGAATGATCAAGGCGCAGTCAGAAGGCCTGCTGCCGGATCCCTTCTTTTGCCTCAACTCGGACAACATCTGGCTCGACGGACCGCAAAACGCATTTGCGGATTTGTCAGGCCGGTGGGATCCTGACCAGATGGATGCTCTGCTGCTGGTGGTCCCGCATTCGCGCGCAGTAAATTTCAACGGACACGGCGACTTTCATCTTGACGGGGAAGGGCGGGTGACGCGGCGGTCGGCAGAACGGATTGCGCCCTTTATCTTTACCGGTATCCAGATTGTATCGCATCGCTTGCTGCGCGATTCGAAACCCGAAAAATTTTCTACCAACACATTATGGAACCGTGCGGCCGGAGAGGGCCGCCTGTTCGCAGTGCCGTTTACCGGAACATGGTTCGAAGTCGGGACGCCGCAATCTATCAAACCAACCGAAAACGCGTTGCAGCATGGCTGACAGAGCCGGACCGGATGTTTACTCGATCGCCGCCCATCGCGGCTTTGCCGATGCATTGGTTGCCGGTCTTTTGCCGCGGTATTCGCAGGATGATTTTGGCCTTGCGCGGCTGACCCTTCTGCTTCCAAGTTCGCGGGCTGCACGTACTGTAACAGAGGCGTTTATCCGCTTGCTTGGTGAAAGCGGCAGTGCCGGAATGCTTCTGCCGCGGATGGCGGTGGTGGGCGATCTGGATCTCGACGAGGCGCTCGGGCCTCTGCTTGATCCACTGGGCTTTACAGACACCCCCTCCGCCGTGGATGCGACGGAGCGGCTGTTTGTTCTGGCCGATATCCTTCGTTCGGAGATGGGCGATGATGCTCCGCCAGCGCCCGCCATTCTTAGAATGGCGCGCGATTTTGGCCAGACGATGGATCGCCTCTTGGTGGAGGAGGTCACTCCGGAAGAACTGTTGTCCGATCGCGTGCTGGCGCTGTTTGGCGATCTGGCTGGCCATTGGCAGAACAGCCTGCATCGCTTTGCTACGGTCCAACGGCTTTGGCTGGCAGAGCTGGAGCGCCGCGGGGTGGTAGATGCGGCTACGCGGCGCAATTTGCTGTTCGACGGAACGGCCAGAGCGTGGAAAACGAACCCTCCCGAAACTCCGATTGTCGCGGCCGGTATAACCAGCGCCTCGCCTTCGCTTGCGCGGCTGCTGAAAGTGGTCAGCGAATTGCCGCAGGGCGCGGTCATACTGCCCGATCTCGATCTGACGATGGAAAGCGAAGTATGGGCCGAGTTGGGCCGCGCAGGCGCGCCTCCTGAGCCGGGCGACGCTCCATTTGCGAAAGACGATGCTGTCACTCATCCGCAATACCACTTGAAGCTTCTGCTGAACCGTATGGGCATTGCGCGGGCCGAAGTACGCCCCTGGCACCGCAAAGGTATGACTGCTGCACCGCCAGAACGCAGCCACGCTATCGGCGCGCTGTTCCTGCCTCCACAGGCGAGTACGCGGTGGATCGACATGCCGGCAGACAAGCGGCGTTTGTCTGGCGTGCGTCTGATGGAATGCGCTGCGCCGGAGGACGAAGCGCAGGCTATTGCTTTGCTTGCGCGTGAGGCGCTGGAGACACCGGAGCGGCGTGTTGCTATTGTCACCCCGGACCCGGGCCTCGCAAGGCGGGTTGTCCATCATCTGCGCCGGTGGAATATCGAAGCCGATGATAGCGCAGGCCGCGCTCTATCACAGACACCTGCAGGGCGTTTGTTGCTGTTGCTTGCAGAAGTGCTTGCAGAGGAAGCCGCGCCTGTGCCTTTAATGGCGCTGCTCGGACATCCACTGGTGCGGCGCGGGAACGACCGGGGCGATCATCTGCGGTTATTGCGTGCCTTCGATAAACGCTTGCGCGGTCCGCGTCCGGCAGGGGGCCTTGCCCCGCTTGCGCCTATCGCAGCCAAAGCGGATGTGGCGCTGTGGTGGAGCGACTTGTCGGACGTTCTTTCGCCCTTGCTGAATATGGGTGAGATGGAGCCGCTATCCAATGCGCTTGACCTGTTGGTGACAGCTGGCGAGACGCTGTGTGGAGAGCATCTGTGGGCACAGGAGGATGGCCGTGCCCTGTCTTCCTTCATCGATGACTGGCGAATGCGAGCCCGAGAGGCGGACTTCTCGCTCGACCCGCGCGACCTGCACAGTGTGTTGCTGGATGCGCTGGACCAGATCGATGTGCGCCCACCCTATGGCGGCCATTCCCGCATCGCGATTTACGGCCTGTTGGAAGCCCGCATGAACCGCGCTGATTTGGTGATTTGCGCTGGTTTGAACGAAGGCATCTGGCCCGCGCGAACGTGCGCAGAACCGTTGCTCGCCCCCGCGGTGCTGCGTGCTTTGGGCGTGCCAGCGTCAGAGTTTCGTATTGGCCTTGCGGCGCACGATTTGGCAGGCGCTCTGGGCGCGCCGGAAGTGGTCCTGAGCCGCTCCCTGCGCGATGTCGACGGGCCTGCGATAGCATCGCGGTTTTGGCTTCGTGTAAAAGCGCTGCTGGGCGGTGATCTGGGCGCGGGCCATGCGGAGAAGATCATGCCAGCTTTGGCTGCGGCTTTAGACCGACCGGGGGAAGTCATCCCGGCTATCCGGCCGCAGCCGATGCCATCTGCCAAGCAGCGCTTGGTGCCGGTGTCCGTCACCGCGCTCGACCGGTTGCGGTCCGATCCGTATCAGTTCTATGCCAGCCAGATTATGGGCCTGAATGATTGGGATGGCCTGGATGCCGAACCGACGCCTGCATGGCAGGGTACACTGGCGCACGATATTTTGGAGCGATGGCATAAGGGCGAGGGCGATCTGCGCGATATTGCCCTGAAACAGCTGGACCAGATGAATGCTCACCCGCTTACGCGCCGTTTGTGGGAACCGCGCCTGCTGCGCGCTCTCGAATGGGTACAGGAAGCCATCGGATGGGAAGAAGGGCGTGAGCCGGTTCTGTTCGAGGAAAAGGGCGAGATCATTCGCAAAGGCGTGACTATCAAAGGACGCATAGATCGTCTTGACCGCCTGGCCGATGGAACCTTTGCTGTGGTGGATTACAAGACCGGCAGTGCGCCTTCCGGCTCTCAGGTCGAGGCGGGTTATGCGCTGCAATTGGGTACGCTGGGCATTATGGTGGAAGAGGGCGGTTTTGGTGCGCGTGAGGGCACGGCTGCGGCATTTGAATATTGGTCACTGGCCAAGAATAAGGATAGTGCGACAGGCTTCGGCTCTATCCAGACGCCTCTGAGAACCGGCAATAAGCGTAGCGGAATCCCGCCGGAAGACTTCATGCCCACCGTGCGTAAGTTTCTGGATCAGGCGTTAGATGCCTATATTCTAGGGCAGGACCCGTTTACGGCCCGGCTCAATCCCGATGCGCCAGGCTATGATACTTATGACCAGTTGATGCGGCTCGATGAATGGCAGGGCCGTGATGTTGACGGCGAAGCGTCATGAGCGGTGAAGTCTATAGGCTGGAGGGTAGTCAGGCCGATGCAGTAAACCCGGCTGACAGTGTTTGGCTTTCGGCCAGCGCCGGGACTGGTAAAACGCAGGTCCTGTCTGCCAGAGTTTTGCGATTATTGCTTCAAGAGGATTGTCGGCCAGAGAGCCTTCTGTGCCTGACTTTTACCAAGGCGGGCGCCGCAGAGATGGCTACGCGGGTCAACGATGTGCTGGCCCGCTGGGTGCGATTGGACGAGGTGAAGCTGGCAGCCGAGCTAGGAGATATCGGCGCTCCGGCCAATCCCGAAACATTACGCCGCGCCCGCACGCTTTTCGCGCAGGTTCTCGATTGCCCCGGCGGCGGCCTCAGGATCGATACGATCCATGCTTTTTCGCAATATCTGCTAGCCGCTTTTCCGGAAGAAGCGGACCTGCTGCCCGGAACGCGCGCGATGGAGGACCGTAACCGCGTATTGCTGTCGCGTGAAGTGCTGACCCGCGTGATAGAGACGGGGACAGCGCGGGAGATGGAGGCGCTGGCAGACCTGAGCGTCAGGCTTGGGCCAGACGGAACGCTGGGCTGGTTGATGCAATGCGCTGGTGCCCGGGCGGCATGGCTGGGGCCTGCGGCATGGATGCCGCCGATGCAGGGACGGTTGCTGCAATTGTTTGGTCTGTCGCCTGATCTGGATGAAGCCACGATTGCGCGTGCCTGCAGCGACGATATGTTCGATGTCGCCTCGCTGCGCCGCTGCCGGGATGCTCAGGCAACATGGGGTACTAAGACGGGGCGTGAAGCAAGCGATTTCATCGATCAATGGCTTAGCTCCGACCCTGCTGTTCGCTATCAGACAATGAACCGGTTTTCGGGCACCTTGTATACTCAGAAGGGCGATCCGAAGAGCCTCAAGAGCCTTCTCAAAATCGATCCAGACTACTGCGTCCCAGTCGAACGCGTGCGCGAAAACCTTGCTTCAATCGAACAGCAATCGCGGTTGCTGGCGCTGGCTCAATGGCTTGCCCCGGCATTGGAACTGGGGCGCTCTTTTGCTCTTGCCTGGGAAGAGGCGAAGACCCGCGAAGGGCTCATCGATTTCGACGATCAGATCCGCCGCGCAGCAGAGCTGCTGTCTGACAAGGACATGGCGGGATGGATTCGGTATAAACTGGACCGGCAGTTCGACCATATTCTGGTGGACGAGGCACAGGATACAAACGCGGCGCAGTGGTCCATAATCGATGCTTTGACCGAGGATTTCTTCACCGGCATTGGCCAGCGTGACGGGAAGCTGCGGACCATCTTCGTCGTGGGCGATTACAAGCAGGCGATCTTTGGGTTTCAGGGGACCAGCCCGGAAAATTTCGCGGCGGCGAAGGAGGCGTATCGCAAACAAATTGCGAAAGCGGCTGCCGGCGCGCGCGAATTTGCACGTGAAAACCGCAGCGATCCTCCAGTTGCCTTGCGCGATTTGCAGGATCTGGATCTGGACCGAAGCTTTCGCACCACGCAACCGGTGCTCGATTTTGTCGATGCAGCAATCGGCGCTGTGGGTTGGCAAAAGCTTGGCTTGCAAAACCCGCCCAGCTTGCATCGCGGGGCAACGCAGGCGGGGTATGTCGAGCTATGGCGTCCCGTCAGCGTCAAGGCAGAGGACCGGGTAGAAGCCGAAGAAGCTGCCCCCGATGACAGCTGGCTACCGGGACCGGAGCGGCGAATGGCCGACAGAATTGCACAGCAGGTGCGCCTGTGGCTCGATCAGGGGCATCCGCTGGAGAAGGGCGATGCACGATTAGCCGGCCCTGGCGATATCATGGTGCTGGTGCGAAAACGCAAAGAACTGGCAGGGCTGATCGTCGCACGACTTCACGCTGCGGGAGTGCCGGTGGCAGGTATCGATCGGCTGCGACTGGGAGCACCTCTTGCCGTGAAAGATCTGACCGCTGCCCTGCGGTTCGCAGTCAACCCGCTGGACGATCTCAACCTTGCTCACGTGCTCGTTTCACCGCTGGGTGGATGGTCGCAGAAGGATTTGCTGGAGCATGGCCACAGACCGAAAAGCCAGGCACTGTGGGAACATCTGAGACGCAGCGAGGCTCCTCTTGTAAAAGAGACAGTGGCAAAGCTGCGCGATTTGCTGGCTCAGGTTGATTTCGAGCTGCCGGAAGCTTTGTTGCACTGGATGCTGGCAGGGCCGTGGCAGGGCCGAAAGAAACTGATCGGCAGGCTGGGTACTGAAGCCAACGATCCGATCGACGAGTTGCTGAATGCCGCCTTCGCCTATTCCTCTACACACACAGCCAGCCTGGCGGGTTTCCTGCAATGGTTCGACGCCGGCGAGGGCGAATTGAAGCGCGACGCGGGCGGCAGCGACGGTCTGGTACGGGTGATGACCGTGCATGGATCGAAGGGGCTGCAGTCGCCAATCGTGATACTAGCCGATGCCACCGGCAATCCGCACGCAGCCCGTACCTCTGGTCTCTCGCTGGCTCAGGAAGGCAGTGATGCCGCGCCGCTACCCCTGCCGCCCATTGGGAAGGATGACAGATTGGGCCCTCTGGCTGATGAGGAAGAAAAGCGCAGCGCAGCGGAACTGCAGGAGCATTGGCGATTGATGTATGTCGCGATGACACGGGCGGAAGAAGCACTGTATATTGGCGGGGCTCTGGGTCTGCGTGAAGAAGTGCCCAACGAAGACAGCTGGTACGCCAAGCTGGAGCCTCTGATGGGTGATGAGTTTGGCGAAAACGATATATGGGGCGCGAGTGCCGGCTATGGCAGTCTGCCCGAAAAGCCGATTAACGCCGACAGTGCGGCATCGCAGAGCGTTGGAGCATCTGCACTGCCGGTTTTGCCGACATGGGCAATAACCCCCGTTGGCCCGGAACCGCGCCCGCCGCGCCCTCTCGCGCCTTCCTCTGCCGGGGACGAACGCGGCGTTGATCCTCCATTGCCACCAGAATTCGCTGCTGAGGCCGCCCGGCGCGGTACAGTCATCCACGGGTTGCTGGAGAGATTGCCCGATATCGCTGCCGAGAAACGCGAAGAAGCAGCGCGCCTGTGGCTGGCGCGGCAGGCTACTGATTTCGACTCCGAAGGGCAGGCAGAGATGATACGCGCTGCAATGGATGTGCTGGACGATCCAATTTTTGCAGCATTGTTCAGTCCGGAATCGTTGGCCGAAGTGCCACTGGCGGCGATTGTCGGCGGCAAAGTGGTCAACGGCACTGCCGACCGCCTGTTGATAACGCAGGAGCGCATTCTGGTGGTCGACTACAAAACTGCGCGCCGTCCGCCCGCCACCGCCGATGCGATCTCGCGTTCGATACTCGCCCAGATGGCGGCTTACGTTTGCGTGCTGGAGGTAATTTATCCCGGGCGCAGCGTACAGGCCGGAGTGCTGTTCACCCAAACACCGCAATTATTCCTTTTGGATGATGCTGTGCTTGCCCCGCACAAAATGGCTTTGCAGGTCCCGCAGGAAAGCTTTGCTGCCGCTACCGTTGAGTAACAGACGACGCGCCCTAAGTAGGGTGCGACAAATCAGGAGAAATACTCATGGCAACCACTGCTGTAACCGACGCCAGCTTCCAGTCCGATGTGTTGGAAAGCGATACCCCCGTTCTGGTCGATTTCTGGGCCGAATGGTGTGGGCCGTGCAAGATGATCGGCCCCTCGCTGGAAGAGATCAGCGACGAATTGGGTGACAAGATCAAGATTACCAAGATGGACATTATGGAGAACACCGACACGCCAAGCCAGCTTGGCGTGCGCGGCATTCCTTATCTTGCGCTGTATAAAGGCGGCGAAAAAATCGCTGAAATGACGGGCGCGGCGCCAAAGAACCAGCTGAAATCGTGGATCGAACAGCAGCTTTGATTCGCTAGGAGGCATTCGCCTGCGTTCGGGCGACAAATTCTTCCCAAATCCGCGGTGAGGATGCGCCGACGAGACCTGTCTTGTCGGCGTCGTCCACCCGGTAGGCGCTGCCATCTAGCCGGGCTGCCTTTCCGCCAGCCTCATTGAGCCACAAGATACCTGCGGCGTGATCCCAGGGCAGCGTGCGTTTGAAGCTGGAAACGTCGTTTTCACCCAGCGCGAGCCGCGGATATTGTTCGGCTGCGCAGCGTGGAATTTCCACAATTTCATAATACGGGGCAATGTTCTGGGTGACCGAAACACGCTGGTCTTCGGTCAAAAACATCATCGACACCGCTGCCACGGGTTTTGCGCAGCCGGTTGGCGATGAAGTGATCTCTTCCCCATTGATGCGCGCGCCTTTACCCAGATGGGCCGAGCAAAATCGTCCCGACAGACAATCCAGTATCCAACCCGACTGGCAAACACCGCCTGACGCTTTGGCGATAATAACCCCAAATGGTGGCTGACCGTGCGCGAAATTATGCGTCCCGTCTATGGGATCGACAATCCAGCAATCGCCAGAGAGTGCGTCCATAATCGATGGGTCGGCGTGGGCCGCCTCCTCCCCCACGATGGCAGAGTCTGCATCGATCAAAGCAAGGCTTTCGGCAAGCGCCGTCTCTGCCTCGCGATCGGCAATAGTAACCAGATCGTCAGCCGCTTTGTCGATGATCTCGCACGCTGCCAGGTTTTGAAAACGAGGCAGGATAATTTCCTGCGTAACACGCTTCATCAATGCCTCGATCCGGCGGTCGATTTCATCGGCAGATGCACTCAAGAGCGATAATCCGCATTGATTTCGATGTATCCGTGGGTGAGATCGCAGGTCCACACTGTAGCGCGCCCGGTGCCGATGCCCATCTCGACTTCTACTGTGATGTCTTGGGTTTTCAGGTGCTCGGTCAGCGGGGTTTCGTCGAAATCTTCGATTGGCTGTCCATCTCGCGCGGCCCAATGTCCGCCGAACCCTATGGACAGTTTATCGCGATCCGCCGGTTCGCCAGCCTTGCCCACTGCCATTACCACGCGGCCCCAATTGGCATCCTCCCCGGCAATCGCTGTTTTTACGAGCGGCGAGTTCGCGATAGACAGCCCGACGCGGCGGGCGCTGTCGTTGGAAGAGGCCCCAGACACCGAAACTTCGATAAATTTGCTCGCCCCCTCGCCATCGCGCACCACCAGATGGGCCAGATCACGGCACACCTGTTCCAACGCAGCGGCAAATGCATCCGCGCCGGGATCGTCAAACGAGGCTATGACTGCGTTGCCCGCCTGACCGGTGGCAAACGCCAGTACGGTATCGCTGGTCGAGGTATCGCCGTCCACGGTGATACAAGAATAGGTCCGGGCATTTATCCCGTTCAGCAGACTTTGGAGGAAGACTGGATCTACTGCCGCATCGGTGAAAATATAACCCAGCATGGTAGCCATGTCGGGCGCAATCATGCCGCTGCCTTTGATAATACCCGCCAGTTCCACCCGGACACCCCCAACCATAGCGGAAGCGCCTGCCCCTTTGGGAAAGGTGTCAGTCGTGCCGATTGCCTTCGCGGCGCTTTCCCAACTCGTCGGTTCCGCATCCAAGGCGGCATCCACACCTGCGCGGGCGATATCCATAGGTAGCGGTACGCCGATAACGCCGGTCGAGGATACGAACACTTCATGGCGATCGCAGCCTATTCCTTCCGCGACCTGAGCCATTATCGCCTCAACCGCCTCGCGCCCACGATAGCCGGTGAAGGCGTTAGCATTTCCCGCATTCACCACCAGAGCGCGGGCAGAGCCGGATTGAACCTGCTCGCGGCCCAGTTCTACTTCGCTGGACGCGCAGGCGCTCTGGGTAAAAACGCCGGCCACGGTTGTCCCCTTGGACAATTCGACCAAAGTCAGATCGGCGCGGCGCCAGTCCTTGTATCCCGCACGGACCGTGCGCACGGTGACCCCTGCGATGTCAGGCAAAGCCGGAAATGGGCGGGCGAGCGGAGAGGGGGTAAGGTCCATAATCAGTAGCGCCTATGCCAGAGTTGACCATTTTTCCAGAGCTGGCGGACTGCTTGGATGGACTTGTTAAGCAAGGCATCCTATCTGGACGGCACGATGATGCGCCGCCTTCTCACTCTGCTCGCTGTATTGACTGGCTTTGCCGTCATAGGTGAGCCTGTGCAGGCCCAGCCATCGCAAAGTGCTGCGACGATGTGCGAAACCTTTGCGCAATCGGCAGCGGCCCTCTGCGCCACTCCTGCAGAGCTGGCCCAGGCCATAGCTGTTGGGCCCCGCCAGAATGCCGTTTTTTCAGGTGTGCGCCTTGCCGAGTGGTCTGCTCCGGCACCTGCACCCATTTATATTCGGATCGACCGGGCGCGCGAATAAGCCGTCCATCGCCGAAAATTTCAGCCGCGCTGTCCGCCAGAGGACGGGCGCGCGTTTCATAAAACCATTCCAGAATTCAATGCCAAGGTGGCCACTGTCATGTTTAAAGGTATCGCAAAATCGTTCTTCGGTTCTTCCAACGACCGCTATGTTAAATCCATCGGCAAGCTGGTCGGCCAGATCAACGCGCTGGAGCCCGATGTTCAGGCACTGAGCGATGCCGAACTGCAGGCCCAGACGGACAAGTTTCGCGGTCTGCTGCAAGACGGCAAGACGCTGGATGATATTCTGCCAGAAGCCTTCGCCACCGTCCGCGAGGCATCTACCCGCGTGCTAGGTATGCGGCACTTCGATGTGCAGATGATCGGCGGCATTGTGCTTCACCGGGGTGAAATTGCCGAAATGCGGACGGGCGAGGGTAAGACGCTGGTGGCGACGCTGGCGACTTATCTCAATGCGATCGAGGGCAAGGGTGTCCATGTCGTGACCGTCAACGATTACCTCGCCGGCCGCGATGCGGAATGGATGGGGCAGCTGTACACATGGCTGGGTCTGACCGTTGGTGTGATCGTGCCCAATATACCGGAACCGGATCGCCGCGCGGCTTACGAAGCGGACATTACATACGGCACGAACAACGAATTCGGCTTCGACTATCTACGCGATAATATGAAGCACGAGCGCAGCCAGATGGTACACCGGCCGTTCAATTTCGCCATAGTCGATGAAGTCGACTCCATCCTGATCGACGAAGCGCGAACCCCGCTGATTATCTCTGGCCCGACCGAAGACAAAACCGACCTTTATGTGACGATCGATGCCATTGTGAAGCAGGTCGATCCCGAATGGTACGAGGCGGACGAGAAGACCAAGAACATAAGCTGGACCGAGGACGGTGCCGAAGCGATTGAGCAATTGCTGGCAGACTCAGGCGTGCTGGCGACCGACAATCTGTATGATGTCGAGAACAGTCAGGTCGTCCACCATCTGGATCAGGCGCTCAAAGCGAACATTATGTTCAAGGTCGATACCGATTACATCGTGAAAGAAGAAAAGGTCGTCATTATCGACGAATTCACCGGACGTATGATGGATGGCCGCCGCTGGTCCAACGGACTTCATCAGGCAGTGGAAGCGAAAGAAGGCGTTAAAATCGAGCCCGAGAATCAGACGATGGCCTCGATCACATTCCAAAACTATTTCCGTATGTATCCGAAACTGTCCGGCATGACCGGTACCGCTGCCACGGAGGCTAGCGAATTCTGGGATATCTATAAAATGAATGTGGTGGAAATCCCCACCAACGTTCCCGTCAGCCGGATTGATGAAGACGACGAGTTTTACAAAAACACCGTCGACAAATTCAAGGCCATCGCGAAAGCTATTGCCGAGAAGAGTGAGATCGGTCAGCCAACGCTGGTCGGCACGGTTTCGATCGAGAAGTCCGAGATGCTCAGCAAATTCCTCGACGAGGAAGGCGTGAAGCACTCCGTTCTCAACGCCCGTTTCCATGAAAGCGAAGCGCACATCGTGGCGCAGGCCGGCCGGATGGGCGCGGTGACGATTGCGACCAACATGGCCGGGCGCGGCACCGATATTCAGCTGGGCGGTAATGTCGATTTCCGGGTCGACGATGAACTGAAGGATATGCCCGAAGGCGCGGCACGCGATGCGGCTCTGGCCAAGATCAAGGAAGAGGTTGCGGCAGAGCGCGAGCAGGTGCTGGAGGCTGGCGGATTGTTCGTTCTGGGCACGGAACGCCATGAAAGCCGCCGGATCGACAACCAGTTACGCGGGCGTTCCGGCCGTCAGGGCGATCCCGGCCTGTCGCGGTTCTACCTGTGTCTCGAAGATGATTTGCTGCGTATTTTCGGGCCTGACACGCTGTTCTCCCGAATGATGAATTCCAATCTGGAAGACGGAGAGGCAATTGGCTCTAAATGGCTGAGCAAGGCCATCGAAACCGCACAGAAGAAGGTCGAAGCGCGCAATTACGATGTGCGTAAGCAGGTTGTCGAATATGATGACGTGATGAACGATCAGCGTACGGTCATTTATGAACAGCGTGCCGACATCATGGACAGCGAAGCAGTCGATGATGTGGTCATCGATATGCGGCGCGATACCATTAACGCTCTAGTCAGTACGGCCTGTCCTCCCGGCTCCTACCCCGAACAATGGGACATCCGCGGACTGAAGGAAGAAATTTCTGAAAAGCTCGGTTTGGCGCCCGATCTCGACGCCTGGATGGATGAGGAACAGGTCGAGCCGGAAATGATCGAAGAACGTGTTCAGGCGATGGCCGATGAAAAGATGGCCGCAAAAATTGCTTCGACAGATCCGTCGATCTGGAAGCGGGTAGAAAAGGGCATTCTTCTCGACCGGCTAGACCACCATTGGAAAGAGCATCTGGCCACGCTGGACGCGCTGCGTCAGGTGATCTGGATGCGTGGGATCGCTCAAAAACAGCCAATCAACGAATACAAGCAGGAGGCTTTCGGCCTGTTCGAAGGTTTGCTCGACACGCTGCGGCAGGATGTCACCAGCATTTTGATGAAAAGTGAATTGCGTGCGGCCCCTGCGCCAGAAGAACTGCCCGAGCTGCCCGATTTCCTGACTGGTCATATCGATCCGCTGACAGGCCGCGATAATTCAAACGATGGTGATGGCTCCGCGTCGCGTGCAGAACTGTTCGGGGCACTGGCCGGCTCTGCCAAGGCAGCTGCCGCATCCGGCGGTGCGGCCAGTAATCCCTATGCCGGACAAGATGTTCCACGCAATTCACCGTGCCCTTGCGGTTCTGGCAATAAGTACAAGCATTGCCACGGCGCACTAGCGTAAGATTGCAGGCGGCGCGCTAGACCATGTTCTGGCTCGCCGCTGCCTTCCTCGTTACAGCCTTGCTGTATGCCTCAGTCGGGTTCGGCGGGGGGTCAACTTACAGCGCGCTGCTAGCTCTTTCCGGCTTCGATTTCCGGCTGCTGCCAGTCCTATCGCTCAGCTGTAACATTGTGGTGGTGGCAGGCAGTTCTGTGCGCTTTGCGCGGGCAGATGTAACTCCGTGGAAGGGGGCACTGCTGCTGACCGCTCTGGCGGCGCCTGCTGCGTTGCTGGGTGGACTGATTCCAATCCGCGAAGATGCGTTCTTCATGCTACTGGGCGGATGCCTAATTATCGCGGGGCTTGCCTTGTTCGCACCACAGCGCAGTGATGGCGATGCCCCGACCCGTGCGGCGAAAGTGATACCGTTTGCCGTAGTTCCTCTCGGTTTTCTGTCGGGCCTGGTTGGTATCGGCGGAGGAATTTTTCTCGCTCCGATGCTGCATCTAACGCGATGGAACGAAACGCGGGCGATTGCTGCCACAGCCAGCCTGTTCATCCTGGTGAATTCACTTTTCGGGCTTACCGGGCAGTTGTTGAAAAATGGTTGGGATCGTCTGAGCGAAGCAGCTGCATTCGGCTTGCCATTGTTAATTGCCGTGGTCGTCGGCGGACAGATCGGCAGCCTGCTGGCGCTACGCCTGTTCCCGGCTAGGCTCGTCCGCATACTAACCGCCGCGCTGACCATCTGGGTCGGCGGGCGTTTGCTGCTGGCTATTTGAAAAGTGGCTCCCCGAGTTGGATTCGAACCAACGACCAAGTGATTAACAGTCACCTACTCTACCGCTGAGCTATCGGGGAGCAGCCCGCCAGGCAGGGGTGGGCCTATATGGGGGGATAAAACCTTTGGCAAGGCCCGTTCTTGTGCAAATCTCGCTGACGACCGAAAACCCGTAAGAGAGCGCACCGGCGCGCGCCCTTCAGGTAACGAATTGTTCTGCCACTATCCGCTCGTCCAAGGAATGCCCGCGGTCGAACAACAGCGTGAGTTCCTGCTGGCGTGAGATGGAAATACTGACCTCGGCAATATCCCGAAATTCAGTTTGATCGGCGACCACGGCTACGGGGCGCTTATCCGGTTCGCGCACCCGGAAAGTTACATCATTACGCTCCGGCAATATCGCACCTCGCCAGCGTCTGGGGCGAAACGCGCTGATCGGCGTCAGGGCGATCAGTTCCGAATCGAGTGGCAGGATCGGTCCGTTTGCAGAAAGGTTGTAGGCCGTTGAGCCAGCGGGGGTTGCCACAAGCACGCCGTCGCATACCAGCTCCTGGATCCGTACCTTGTTGCTCACGCTGACTTCGATCTTCGCGGTCTGCCGAGTTTCGCGCAACAGGGAGACTTCGTTTATGGCAAAGCGGATGTGCTGTGTGCCGGTTTGAGTTGTCGCCTCCATCCTCAGGGGCGCGATTTCTCGGTCTGTAGCCCGGTTTACTGCCGCGAGTAGATCGCCCCGCTTGCGGGGTTTGTTCATCAAAAAACCGACAGTGCCCATATTGATACCATAGACCGGCTTCACCCGATCTTCGTCGAGCATCTTGTGCAAGGTTTGCAGCATGAACCCGTCGCCACCCAGCACGACGACAGCATCGGCCTGATCCTGCGGCACGAAATCGAAATGCTCAGCAAGCTCGTTGCCGGCTGCTTGCGCGTGGTCGGTGTCGACAGCAAGCAGCGCCAGCTTCGTGAAATTGTGCGAACCGCCCATGTGCTTCTCCGATCGGGTCATTCCGGACAGGCCGTCCCATAAGACGACGGCTTCGTCAAAGGACAAAGACTTCCCAGCCAGATAGGCTTAGGATTACAGTCATGAATGCAATGGTCGCAATGGAACGGGATGCGCTGACAGGATTGCCAGGGCGCGCTGCGTCGCTGGAGCGGCTTGACCTGTGGCTGCGGGAAGGTGGCCCGCCGTTAAACGCAATGTTGTTGAGCCTGGGGCGTTTCCAGACGGTCAATCTTGCTTACGGCGAAGCTGCTGGTGATGGCGCATTGGCGGAAATTGCCCGGCGGCTGCTTCATTTCGGCGAAGATGAGTTTGAATTGTCGGACTGGCTCGCCGCGCGTCTTGGAGGGGGAAAGTTCCTACTCGCGCTACGTGAAGAATGCAGCCGTGAGCGGTGGCAGTGGTTGGCAGAGGCGCTAGCCGATGCAGTTGCGCTCCCGATTGCTGCTGTTGAGCTCGACGCCAGCCTGCGCCTTTGGCCGCGAATCGCATTGATCCGGGCTGAGCAGGGCGAAAACACCGCTGCATTGTTAGATCGTCTGGCGGAATCTCTGGGCGAGATGAAGGGGCAGCCTGGGCGGCGGATCGACTGGATCGACCGGTGCCATTCCCCTGACGGTATCAGTGGTGCGCAGCTGGAAGCTGACTTGATGGGCGCGATGGCGCGTGATGAGATAGAAGTACGCTTTCAGCCCCAATACTCACTACCGGAAGACTGCCTGCTCGGGGCAGAAGCTCTTGCCCGGTGGAAGCATCCGGTACTGGGCTTGGTCGGAGCGGGCCCGCTGTTTGCAATAGCCCGGCGCGCTGACCAGACATCAGCTCTTTCGCGTCATGTTGCGGAACGTGCGTTGAAGATGGCTTCGTCCTGGCCTGCCGACCTGCGCCTCTCGCTAAACATCACGCCGTCAGATCTGGCATCGCCCAACTTTGCCGAGGATTTTTTGACCTTGCTTGCTGACAGTGGCTTTGATCCTGCCCGCGTGACATTGGAAATTACAGAGCAGGTGCTTCTGGCGGATCTGGATATGGCGGCGCTTGTTCTGGAAGATATCAAGTCTGCCGGAATTGGTCTGTCGCTGGATGATTTCGGTGCGGGCTTTTGTAATTTCCGCTATCTTAAACTGTTGCCCCTCAGCGCTTTGAAGCTGGACCGCAGCATGGTGGAGGGTATCGCGGACGACGCCCGCGATCTGGCAGTCTTGCGCGGGATTATCGCGATGGCGCGCGCGATCGGGCTGTCGGTTGTCGCAGAGGGCATAGACAGCGAAGACAAGCTGCAGATCGTTAAGGACGAAGGGTGCGCGGTCTATCAAGGATTTCTGCGCGCAAAGCCGATGAGGGCAGACGCATTTATCCGAATGGCGGAGGGGCGCTCCTAAGCGGCTTGTTTAGCTTTCTTTTTTTGCGCCTTGGTAGCTATTCTGCTCAAGCCCTTTGTCAATTGGAACAATCCATTGAGGCGGCTTTCCGGGCTGTTCCAAGCACGGCTAATCACCAGCTTCATATCCGGACGCAATTTCGCGGTCCCCTCTAGCCTGTCGACATAAGCGATTAGACCTGGACCATCGGGGAAGTCGTCCTTGTGAAAAGTAACTAGTGTTCCACGCACACCCACATCGATTTTGGAGATGTTGGCGGTGATAGCCTGATGCTTGATCTCCAACAGGCGTACAAGATTGCGGGTGGCGTCGGGCAGGGGGCCAAAACGGTCGATCATCTCGGCAGCCATGCCTTCAATCTCGGATTTGTCCTGCGCCTGATTGAGGCGACGATAGAGCGCCATGCGAACGGCCAGATCGGGCACGTAATCATCCGGTATCATGATCGGTGCGTCGACGGTGATCTGCGGGCTAAGGTCGCGTGTATCGCGCTCCAGACCTGCTTCGCCCGCCTTGGCCGCCAGAATAGCGTCTTCAAGCATGGACTGATAAAGTTCGAAGCCGACCTCGCGGATATGGCCCGATTGCTCGTCACCAACCAGATTACCAGCACCGCGGATATCGAGATCGTGGCTTGCCAGCTGGAACCCTGCGCCCAGCGAGTCGAGGTCGCCCAGCACTTTCAAACGTTTCTCGGCCACTTCGGAAAGCTGGGTGTCTCCGCCATATGTGAGATAGGCGTATGCGCGCAGCTTGGCACGTCCGACACGGCCCCTCAGCTGATACAGCTGGGCAAGGCCAAAGCGGTCCGCACGGTGGATGATGATGGTGTTGGCAGCGGGAATATCCAGCCCGCTTTCCACAATGGTGGTCGAAAGAAGCACATCGTATTTCTTTTCGTAGAAGGCGCTCATCCGCTCCTCAACCTGACCAGCGCCCATCTGGCCGTGTGCGGTAACAATTTTAACTTCCGGCACGTGTTCGCGTAGCCAGTCTTCCAGCATTTCCATGTCGGAAATGCGCGGGACGACGATGAAGCTTTGCCCGCCGCGGTGATGTTCGCGCAAAAGTGCCTCGCGCATCACCATATCGTCCCACTCCATGACGTATGTACGCACCGCTAGCCGGTCGACAGGCGGGGTCTGGATAGTGCTGAGTTCACGCAGACCGGTCATGGCCATTTGCAGTGTCCGCGGGATTGGTGTGGCCGTTAGCGTGAGCATATGCACATCGGCGCGCAGTTGCTTCAGCTTTTCCTTATGGGTGACGCCAAACCTTTGCTCTTCGTCAACGATGACAAGGCCGAGGTTTTTGAAGCTGGTGGATTTCGACAGGATTGCATGGGTGCCAATTACAATGTCGATATCGCCGCTATCGATCGCATCACGCGTTTCCTTCATTTCTGTTGAGGGAACAAGACGTGACAGGCGTCCGATTTTTAGAGGGAACCCTGCGAAGCGTTCAGTGAAATTCTGGTAATGCTGGCGAGCGAGCAGGGTGGTGGGTGCAACTATCGCCACCTGTTGACCGTTCATTGCTGCGACGAACGCGGCGCGCAGAGCAACTTCGGTCTTGCCGAAGCCGACATCGCCGCAAACGAGCCGGTCCATCGGGCGTCCGCTCTCCAGATCGCGTAGCACATCCCCGATGGCGCGTTCTTGATCCTCAGTTTCTTCCCATGGAAAGCGGTCCAGGAACTGGTTGTAGCCTGCCTCTTCAGCCTCCAGCACAGGTGCTTTTCTCAAGGCGCGCGAAGCTGCCGTTTTCATCAATTCGCCGGCGATGGCCTGAATGCGTTCACGCAGTTTGGCCCGTCGCCGCTGCCACGCTTCTCCGCCCAGCCGATCGAGAGCGACTGCTTGATCGCTACTGCCGTAACGGGTGAGAACGTCGATATTCTCTACAGGAATATACAGCTTATCAGCGCCGGCATATTCCAGCATCACACAGTCATGTTTGCTCTTGCCTGCGGCGATGGGCTCGAGGCCGAGATATCTGCCGATCCCGTGCTCTATATGGACGACCAGATCACCGCGATTGAGCGCCTGAATTTCAGCCAGAAACGCATCGGAATCCTTCCGCCGTTTCTTGCGCCGAACCAGCCTGTCTCCCAGCACATCCTGCTCGGTCAGAAGCTCCAGCTCTTCATTGGAGAAACCGGTTTCCAGCGGGAGTACAAGCGCTACGGTCTTACCTTTCGCGGCCTTGCCCAATGCATCCTGCCAGCTGTTGGCAAGCAGGGTTTCCGCACCTGCTTCTGACAGAATAGAGGAAATCCGGCTACGTGATCCTTCGGAGTATGTAGCGAGGATCGACCGCTTCTTTATTTTGGCCAGTGCACCCAGATGTTTTGCAGCAGATTCGTAGATGTTATCTCCGCGAGCCCTCTCGGGCGCAAAATCGCGAGCCGAATTGAACCCGAAGTCAAGAACGCTCTCGCTCTCCGGCTCTGCGAAAATAACGGTGCGATGGATTGGGACGGCAAGCAACGCGCGCTGCCATTCAGCCTGGCCCAGATACAACGTCTCTGCGTCGAGCGGGCGGTAGCCACCTTTCGCCTGACCCGTCGCATTGGTCCGGGCTTCGCGGTAATCAGCAATATCGGACAGGCGTTCTTCACCCGCAGGAATCGCAGCGTTGTCGATCACCATCGCATCGTCGGGGCTTAGATGGTCGAACAATGTTACCAATCGCTCTTCGAACAACGGCAGCCAATGCTCCATGCCGGCCAGACGGCGCCCATCGCTAACGGCTTCGTAAAGAGGATCTTGTGTAGCAGCGGCGCCAAATTGTTCGCGGTAACGGCTGCGGAAACGCTTAATGTTATCGTCGTCCAGCAAAGCCTCGCTGGCGGGCAGCAGTAGAAAGCGATCCAGCGTGCCGGTGGTCCGCTGTGTCGAAGGGTCGAACAGTCGCAGCGATTCCAGTTCGTCACCGAAGAAATCGAGCCGCAGCCCCTGATCGAGGCCGGAAGGGAAGATATCGACGATAGACCCGCGCATGGCGTATTCGCCGTGATCCACCACCGTATCCGACCGGGTATAACCTTGTCTGCTGAGCAGCGAGGAAAGACTGGCATGACCTATCTCGAAACCGGGCTTCAGCTCGCGCACGCTCTCGCGTATGCGGAATGGAGTGAGAACCCGTTGGAGCGCGGCGTTAACAGTAGTGACGATCAGTTGGGACCCGGCCTTGCCTGCCTGCAAATCGTGCAGAGTGGACAGCCGGGCAGCGCTGATCGACAGGGCAGGGCTGGCCCGGTCATAGGGCAGGCAATCCCATGCCGGGAATTCCAGAACCTGCAATTCCGGGGCGAAAAATCGCGCTGCCTCTGCCACTGACCGCATGGCATTTTCGTCCGGCGCGATGAAAACAGCGCGCCCTTTGGCTGCGCGCGCAAGATCGGCCATCACCAGTGGCTGCGCCCCGCGAGCTACGCTGGCGAGGGTGAGGGGGGCATCGGCCTTCAATATACGGGAGAGATCGGGCATAGTTGCAGCTAGCGCAGGACGGGGGGAAGTGTTCCCGCTGCCCGTGCAATATTCACCGGGGAATTTCAACGTAATCGAGCTTGCGCATGGCGTCCATTTGGGGGCCGATAAAGGCATCGGGTATGGGCTGCGTACCCAACGCCCATGCCATGATGTCCACATCGTCCTCGTCCAGCAAAGTCTCGAACCAAGATAGGTCGGCTTCTGTCCACGCTTCGGAATAATAGTCCAGAAAGCCGCCGATCATATAATCCGCTTCACGTGTGCCGCGATGCCAAGCGCGGAACTTTGCTCGGGCCAGTCTGGCTTCGGTTGTAAGGGTTTGTGCCATGGGCAGCGGTTAGGCCACTCGAAAACCTCGCGCAACAGGCTATAGGCTGTGGTCTATGCGCCCTGATAAACTCAATCCTTTGTTTGCCGAAGTTCACACGTTGGACGGCGTGGGGCCGAAGCTTAAAAAGCCTCTGGACCGGCTTGGTCTGACGCGGGTGCGCGATCTTGCCTATCACTTGCCCGAACGCTTCGTAACGCGGCGCGCAGTGGGAAATGTGGACGAAGCGGGTGAAGGCGAGCAGATTATCCTCCAGCTTACTCCTACAGAGCATAAAGCGCCGTTCAGTCAGGGGCGCGGGCCGTATCGTATTCTAGCGCAGGATGCAGCCGGTAATATCATCGCCGTCACCTATTTCGGGCGCGCGTCTTATACCGGCAAAAAATTGCTGCCAGTGGGTGAAACACGGTGGGTGGCAGGCCGGCTCGACCGATATGGCGATATGTTGCAAATCGTGCATCCTGATCATGTCTTGGAAGAAGGCGGCGGGACACTGCAGCGTCTGTGCGAACCGGTCTATGCGTTGGCCGAGGGACTGACCCAGCCAAAGGTGGCCGGGCTGGTGGCTCAGTCATTGGCGAAATTGCCGGATTTGGCGGAATGGATTGAGCCTGCACTTTTTGATCGGGAAGGTTGGCCGGGATGGGCCGATGCCCTGAAGCTGGGACATAAAAGCGACAATGCCGTTGCGCGTGACCGGCTCGCTTATGACGAATTGCTGGCAAACTCACTGGCGCTGATGCTGGTCCGGGCTGACAATCGCCAGCGCAAGGGCCGCGCATTGGTGGGTGACGGTTCTTTGCGAGACAGATTGCAATTGCCTTTCCCTCTGACTGGAGCGCAGGAACGCTCCAATCGGGAGATTGCAGGCGATATGGCACAAATATCGCCGATGTTGCGTTTGCTTCAGGGGGATGTGGGCGCAGGTAAAACGGTGGTCGCTCTAGAAGCGATGTTGATAGCGGTCGAGGCAGGAGCTCAGGCGGCGTTACTGGCGCCGACGGAAATTCTGGCTCGCCAGCATTTCGAAACATTACGCACGATGCTTGCGCCTACAGGTGTGGAGATCGCTCTTTTGACCGGACGGGACAAAGGACGCGGGCGGGAAGGTATTTTGATGGGGCTGATGGATGGCACTATCCAGATGGTTGTCGGCACTCACGCGATTTTTCAGGATACGGTGACTTACAACGATCTTGGCCTGGTGGTCATTGACGAGCAGCACCGCTTTGGTGTCGCCCAGCGGTTGATGCTGGCAAAGAAAGGCAAGACCACCCCGCATACTCTTGCCATGACCGCGACACCCATTCCCCGCACACTGACACTGGCCCAATATGGCGAGATGGAAGTCAGCCGTTTGGACGAGCTACCTCCAGGTAGGCAAGCTATAGACACGCGAGTGTTTCCCCAAGCGCGGATGGACGAGGTTGTAGACGGCGTCGCACGGCATCTGGACACAAGCCAGCAGGCCTATTGGGTTTGCCCGATGGTAAATGAGAGCGAAACCCTGGATATCGCCGCCGCAGAAGCGCGTTATGCTGCGCTGACAAAGCAGTTTGGCGAGGCGGTGGTGCTGGTTCACGGCCAATTGCCTCCCGATCAGAAGGATGCTGCAATGAAACGCTTCTCTAGCGGAGAAGCAAAGCTTTTGATTGCGACAACTGTGATCGAAGTAGGGGTGGATGTGCCTGCCGCCACGCTGATGGTTATAGAGCAGGCAGAGCGGTTTGGGCTAGCTCAGCTGCACCAGCTGCGCGGACGTGTAGGGCGGGGGAGTGAGAAATCGGTCTGCTTGCTGCTACGTGGTGAAACTTTGTCCGAAACAAGCAAGAAACGTCTCGCCCTTATGCGCGAAACGCAGGACGGTTTCCGTATTGCCGAGGAAGATCTGGAATTACGTGGCGGTGGCGAACTGCTCGGCACGCGGCAATCGGGTGATACACCCTTCCGCATCGCTACGTTGGATCAGATACAAAAATGGCTTCCGGTCGCCCACGATGACGCACGTCTTCTGGTTGAGCGCGATGGCGGGTTGTCGACGCCCAGAGGACAAGCCGCACGCACTTTGCTGTATTTGATGGAGCGTGACTGGGGAGTGCAGCTGCTCCGAGGAGGCTAGATAACCGCTCGCATGAATCTCTCCACAAGCGCCCGAGCCGCGCGATCAACATCGTTCCACGTCTCAGCGAATGCATCTTGATTGCCATGATACGGATCAGCCACTGCTGCATTTTTCCCGTCTTCTACGGCGTCCATCAGTAACCCTATGCGTGCAGTAGCATCAGGTGGAGCAAGCGCCTGAACATCCGCCAGATTGGAATGATCCAGCGCCAGAATGTGGGTGAAGCGCAGAAAGTCGCGCATATGAAGTTGCCGCCCGGCGTAGTTTGAAATGTCGGCACCGTGCAGAGATGCCTCCGCAATGCTGCGTGGGTCGGGCGGTGAGCCGACATGATAATCGGCTGTGCCCGCGCTGTCCGCATCGACACACAGGCCAGCCTCTGCGGACCGTTTGCGAAAAGCAGCCTCGGCCAGAGGAGAACGACAGATATTGCCAAGGCAAACGAACAGAACGGCGGGGCGCTGGGTCATGACGGAACGGATACTGGACCGGCCATACCTCACGCAATAGGGCAATGGCACACAAACACGGGGAGACATAACCAATGCGCTATTTTCTATCCGCACTTGCCCTTTCTACCGCCATAATTCCGCCCGCACTCGCGGGCCCGGTTGGAGGCAATTGAAGAATCCGGTTTGCCCGCCGACATGCAGGTCGATTATGCGATTCTGAATCGCAGCTTTGAGGGCGATCTTGCTGGTGCCGATTTCGATCAAAACCGCTATACGATTTTCACCAATCGCGGCGGCTGGTTCACATGGCTCGCCTCGCTTCCCAGTAGCTCACCACTATTCAACGCAGCAGATTACGAAAGCTATATCGGGCGGTTGCAGGCGCTGAGATCGGTAGCTGAAAATCCGCGAACTCCGCACCAGAGCAGAGGAAGTATTGGGTGCAGAGTTTGATCTAAGGGCGTTCCATGATGCGGCGCTGGAAAATGGCGCGGTACATCTCGACGTGCTAGAGGAGCATATCGACCACTGGATTGCTGCGCAGCAAAGCTGTTCGTGCAGCCAGGGTGGACAGCGGCTGCATATACTTCAGATTGCGCGGTCGCCTGCTTCGCCAACCGACTCAATATCGCGGCCAATGCCTTTTACCGTATTGCAAGCGGTGAGGGTAACCAGCGCAGCGCTAATAACGAGAATAGCAACAGTCTTGTGTGTCATGATGGTTCCGTAATGTGGCTGTCCAACGGTGGTTTTTAGACAAAATTGCTGGCGGGTCACACCGTATTTTGCAATGTTTCCTCGATGATGCGGCGAACGTTGGCCTTGGCTTTTAGTCGAGCGCCGAGCAAAGCCGTGCCGCTGATTTTTCGTTGCACGAAAAGAGTTTCGGCCGGAGGCAGGTGCCAGGTTGCACGGTCTTTGGCGATTTCCATTCCTTCGTTTCTAAGGAGAGGAACAAACCTGCGATCTCCGAAATCGAAGGGAGCATCGGCACTCATTTCGTTGGTGATGATACAGATCATCCTGTTAACTCGGTTGGAATGCCTTTCGATAACCGCAGAGCTCATGAAGCCGGCCGCTACTGCTTCTGTTCGGATGCCATCGGTGTCGCTTAATAGCCCGGCTTCCATTAGACGGCGATATGCCTGAACGATATCGGGCGCGACATCTCGTGTTGCGCCAAAGTCTAGCAGAACGACTTGCCCGGGTTGCCCACTCTCCCCGCGCTTGTATCTGAAATTCGCAAAATTCGGGTCTGTCTGCATCACCTGAAATTCAAACAGTTCGCGCGCTACCAAACGAATGCACCGCTCAAACACTGTATCGCGCAGTTCCTGCGGTTCGTCCACAAGGCTTTCGATAGGAATTCCGTCCTCGAAACTCATCGCCAAAATGCGGTCACACGTGAGTTCACTGTCAAGCCTGGGTACGATAAAGTCAGCGTTGCCCTGCAAACGCGCCGCATAGAGCTGCATCTGTTCGCCTTCTCGCCGATAGTCCGCTTCTTCATGCAATTGCTGTTTTGCAGCAGCCAGTAGAGGTGCGATATCCAGTTCTTTTGGCAGCAGGCCAGAAACCTTCAGCAATGTGGCGACATTATCCACATCGCTATCAATGCTGTTTGCCACACCGGGATATTGCACTTTGATCGCCAGCTTGCGTCCGTCACGGGTCAGGGCGCGATGGACCTGCCCGATACTTGCTGCGGCAACCGGTCGCGGTTCGAAGCGGCGGAATTGCTTGCGCCAATCCTTGCCCCATTGTTCGGCCAGCACTTTATCCAGCTGTCGGGCAGGCATGAAATCGGCCCGGTCGCGCAGAGATGCGAAGATACTCGAAAGTTCTGGCGAGAGCATGTCGCCAGCATCCATACTGATCATCTGGCCCAGTTTCATGGCTGCTCCACGTAGGTGGGACAGTCGGTCGGCAAGGCGAGAAGCATTGGCTGGTGTCAGGAGTAATTCGTTTATAGTGGGCCGATCGCCCGCTGCCATCCGCCGCGCGCCTTCGCCCAAGACCGATCCGGCCACGCCGCCAGCCAACCTGCCAAAACCTGCCATCCGGGCAATGCGCCCGCTTGGTACCGCACGGTGGCGATCTTTCCGGTCCCGTTCAGCCAAATTACGTATTAGCGAACAAAGTTAACATAAATTGCGTGAACTACGCCGGGCACGAAGAGAATTATAGTGAGGATAAGATTAATCCAAAAATCGCGGTCCAGCCCGTGTTTCAGGGCGACGCCCAAGGGTGGAAGGAGAATGCTGGCTATAAAAATGATAATTTGCATGGTTTAGGTTCCTTTGCCCATTCAATCCCCAACCATCGTTCCCGTTCCATCCGATGGTACGATAGATCGGGCATTTAAGGGCACGTGGTGCTGGCATGAAGACAAGCCTCATCCTATAGCGCTCCCCATGAATCAGGCATTATTCTCAAAAGGTAACGATGGCTCACGTGATGGGCCTGTGTTCGCCTCTTTATTCGTTATCGCGTTGGCGGTTTTATTTGGCGGACAAGGCAACGGTAGTGCGGTGCGTGAAATGATTGTGCAGTTGGCCGCTATTGCTTTGCTTGTTGCCACATTCAAAGCGCGCAAGCCGCCTAGCAATCAGTTAATTCGGGCATCTTATTGGCTTATCATTTCCATATTTGGCCTGATTATCCTGCACCTGTTGCCGCTCCCTTTTGTGCTATGGGAGTTCCTGCATCCGGTTCCAGTGGCTCAGCAAGTTCTAAGCGAGCTCGGGCTAGGCTATGGCTGGCGGCCTTTCACACTGGTCCCGAATGAAGCGTTCGACAATCTTCTTTTGATGATCCCACCGGTCGCCATTTTTGCTGCTGTTGTCCGAATGGACGGAACGCAGAGAGCAAAAATCGCCCTAGGCATAAGCGCGGTAGCACTCTTGAGCGCCGTGCTCGGCCTGTTGCAGTATGCTGGCGGCACCACGACCTTGCACATGTATACGGCGACCAACAGAGGCTTCGGAGTTGGATTTTTCTCCAACAGGAACCATCAGGCTGATCTGATGATCGTCGGTTGGTTAACGACGGCCGCCGTTCTGGGCTCACCTCATTTGCGGATGGGTAGCATGGGCCGGGGGATGCGTTTGGGCATCCTTGCTGCGCTGAGCGGGGTATTTGTGTTGGCAGTTCTGGCAACTGGTTCACGCGGAGGTCTAGCATTGGCTCTGGTGGCCTGGTTGGCGATTGTGACCAGTCAGGTAGGAGATTTCGGGAAGCGTGGACTGGCGATTATTGCTGGTTTCGTGGCTTTTCTATTCGCCGCAGGTTCCGGCGCCTTGCTGTCGGGAAATCGTATTTTCGCCGCCACACTTTCGCGGTTCGGAGGCGACGACGAAATGCGTTTTTTGATATGGCCGCGTACCATCGATTTCATTGGTGAAACGTTGCCGTTCGGGATCGGCATCGGAAGTTTTGTCGATTATTATAAAGCCAAACAGCCTCTCGCCGAAGTTGGGCCAAAATTCATTAACAGTGCGCATAACGAATATCTGGAGATTGCCTTGGAGGCCGGGCTTCCTGGTATTATTCTGATGTTGGCTGGGTTGGGTATTTTGGCTTGGGCTGCAGTCAAGGTGCTGCGCCAAGGCATCGGCCGTGACGGTACATCTCAGCGGATCGCTGTTCTGGCGGTTTTCGCAATACTCGTTTTGCTTATCCACAGCAGTTTCGATTATCCTCTGCGTACCACGACGCTTGTCGTTATATTTGCGGCGCTTTGCGGCTTGATAATGCCGAAGCCACACGATAGCGGGGATCGGTTGAAGCGCCCCCCATATTGACCCCCTTTCTTATAGCTGCCCACCGTGCGATAGCGCTCGCCGTGGGATACTGATGGTTTGTGTTCGGAGTGAGAGTTTTGCGGATTAACACATTGATGCTGAGTGGTTTGCTTCTGCTTCTGACAGGGTGTAGCGGCACAATCGAGCAGCAGTCCCGTCCCATTGGCGAGGTTGCTGCCCAATTCGAGGCTCCTCTCAAGGACATCGATGCTTCAACATATCCTCTCGGTCCGAATGACAAGATCAGCATTCGCACATTTCGGGAGCCGGATTTGTCTTTTGACGAGATAACGCTGGATTCCACTGGAGCGATTGCTTTTCCCCTGCTCGGCCGACTTGACGCTAATGGAGACACGGTTTTCGAATTGGCCCGGCAGATAGAGAGCGGTCTCGGCCAGGTCTACTTGAGAAATCCCGATGTTACCGTCATGCTGCTGGAAGCAGCGACGCGCCGTATTGTGGTCGAGGGTGCGGTGAATTCTTCGGGTGTTTTCTCTGCCGACAAGGATATGACATTGCTTGGAGCGATCGCACGGGCACGGGGAACTAATGAACTTGCAAGCCGCGATGACGTGGTGGTTTTCCGCACAATCGAAGGGCAACGGTTTGGAGCGTTGTTCAATTTGACTGCAATCGAACGCGGTATGCAGGACGATCCACAGTTGATCTCTGGTGATGTGGTTGTGGTGCATCTCGATAATGCACGGCGGGATTATCTGGAGCTGCTTCGTGCCTCGCCATTGGCAGCCGCAGTGTTCAGAGCGCTTTAATGGCGTTGAGGTCATTGTAATTTTTATTATTTAGCTGGAAATCAGATTTATGAATCCTTCGGGTCCTCTTGCTCAACCGGATCAGGTGCCTCTTGTCGAGCCTACCCGCATGATTGGTAATGACTCTGCCAGAAGCGATGACGGTCAACTGATTGATTTTGTCGAACTGCGCGCTGTGGTGATGCGCAACAAGTGGATCATCCTTGGCGTCCTTACTGGCACAATGTTGGCCGCTGCTGTTTTAACTGCACTCTCAGTGCCGATGTTCCGCGCTGAATCCACGTTGGAAGTCGATTCCCGTCAGTCCAATGTTCTGGATGTCGAGGATGTTCAGGCAGAGATTCCTGCCCAGGGCAGCGATGAGTTTCTTCGCACTCAAATCGAAATCATCGAAAGTCGTGCTATAGCAGAGGCAGTCGCGGAAGATCTCGGTCTGCTGAACAATGACGATTTTTTGGTTGCGATGAATGCAAACCCCGTCTCGGAAGACCTGTCTGGCCGTGAAGCTGCAGACGCACGCAAGCGAGCAGTTGTCGGACAACTGCTTCAAAACCGCACGGTTACAAAAGTTCCCGAATCGAGGATCATCACAATTACCTTTGCCAGCCCCGATGCCAATTTGGCCTCGAGGGTAACAAATAGTTACACTGAAAATTATATTGAAGACAGCCTGACCCGCCGTTTCAATGTTACCGCCTACGCTCGGCAATTCGTCGCAGAACAACTGGCCGAAGCGCGAGAACGGCTAGAAGATTCCGAAGCTAATCTCGCCACATATGCGCGCAATACAGGGATTGTCTCGACGGGAAGCAATGCGGATGGAGACCCGAGCGGGTCTTTGACCAACGATACTATCAGTCAGACTAACCAAGAACTCGTCCAGGCACGTAGCGCGCGCATTCAGGCAGAGCAATCGTGGCGCTCTGCGCAGAATAGCCCTGCTTTAAGTCTTCCTGCAGTCTATCAGAACTCTGCTGTTTCCAATCTGCTTCGCCGGCGAGCCGAGCTGCGAGCACAGCTAGCTGAAGTTAAGCAGCGCTATATCAGCAACTCGCCGGAAGTTCAGGAAGCCGAAGCGGAGCTAGGCCAGATCGAGCGTGAAATTTCTTCGATTTCTGCAAACATCAAGGATTCGATCCGCCGCAATTATGAGGCAACCTTAGGCAGGGAGCGTGAATTGGGCTCAGCACTGCAGGGCCTTACCGGACAACAGCAAGGCGAGCAGTCCCGCAATGTAGAATACAGTATTCTTAACCGCGAGGTAGCGACCAACCGTGCTTTGTACGACGGGTTACTCCAGCGCTACCGTGAACTTACCGCGTCCGCCGGTTTGACTGGCAACAATATCACCGTTGTTGACAAGGCAGAGCGTCCGCGCATTCCGTTTGCTCCACAACCGACGCGTAACATGATGATCGCTCTCGTCCTCGGACTTGTTCTGGCGGCACTGGCAACTCTGCTCCGCGAGCAGATTTTCAACCGCATTCGTACACCGGACGATGTCCGCCGGCATCTGTCGGTTCCCCTACTGGCAACGATTCCGCGTCCGAAGGGCGTGGATATCGAGCAAGCGTTGGAAGAGAATCTTTCGAACATATCAGAATCTTTCCAGACTTTGACGTCGATCCTCGCACTTTCAGGTACGGGCGGGGTGCCCAAATCGTTGTTTACAACCAGTGGCCGTGCCGGCGAAGGCAAGTCGACGACCAGCTTTGCTATCGCAAAAAATCTGGTCCGGCGCGGCAACCGCGTTCTGATGGTGGATGCAGATATGCGGCGACCCAATATGCATAAACTGCTTGGTCTAGATAACGAAAATGGTCTGGCCGAGGTGCTGGCTGGCCAGACGGTTATTGCAGATGCCATCCGTACTGTTCAGGAGCCGCTTGCAATCGATTTCTTGCCGTCCGGGCACATTCCACCCAACCCTGTTGATCTGCTTTCATCCGTTGCATTTAAGAACCTTCTGGACGTGTGCGGTGAAAAATACGATCATATTCTTATTGACGGCCCACCGGTCCTTGGCCTGTCCGACGCATTGATCCTGTCATCTCATGTTGATGCGACTCTGTTTGCGCTAGAAGCCGGTGAATGGCGGCCTGCCCAGACCAGAGATATGATTGCCCGCTTGAATAATCATGCGAAACAACTGCTTGGTTTGGTGATGACGAAATTCGACGCGAAGGGCGAAGGCTATCAGTATTACTATCAGGAATATGAATACGATTATGCCAACTCATAAGGACGAGGCTGGCTATGACCACTGCTGAAGATGCAAAAAACTCATTCGGTATTGGTAATGGTCGCACGCGCCTAATCGGATTCGCTGTAGCGGCTCTAATACTTTGGCATGGCTTAGGCAGCGCCGTTGATCAGGCGGGTATGGTCGGGTTGGGCTTTGCCTCTCCCTACCGGTCCTCGGATGCAATGAGCGATGAAGCTATTGCGCTTGCAGCAACCGGCGATACTGAAAATGCATTGCGCATTGCTCGTAAGGCCATTCAGCAGCAACCTGTTCATCAGAGTTCCGTTCGTATCCTCGCAGAAATTGAGTCGGGTCTTGATACACCCTTGCTGGATACTCTCGGCAATCCTCACTTGAAGACGGTAGGATTGCTGGGTTGGCGCGACTCTCAATCTCAGGCAAAATTGATGATGGTGGGCCTGTCCGAAGCAGATCGTCCGCTAGTCATCGACCGTATGGACGCGCTGCTTCGTCGTCGTGAGATATCATCAGAAAGCTTCCAGTTGGTCTCCCTGATGCTCGGTGATGCGGAGTTGCGGGGGCTTCTTGCTGATCGGCTTTTGGAAAACCCTCCGTGGCGTTCCGAGTTGTTCGCAGCTACGCCCAAATTCGCTAATGCCGATGCTGCAAATTCGATGGGTTCGATGTTGGTCGATTTGAAGGCCGCTGGCGCGCAAATCAGCGATCCCGAAAAAGCCGCAGTTTATGCAAGTCTTCTAACGCTCGGACAAACAGATACGCTGGCCCGCGTCGCAGAAGAAGTGGACGAGGAGACACAAAGGGATGGAATCAACGATGCCGCGTTTGTTCGCTTTGCCACTCTTTCTGTTGATACCGAGGAAACTACTAACCCGTTCGCTTGGCAGTACGGCTCTGCCAAGCGAACGGTTGTATCTGTCAATGAGACCGGCGGACCCGAAGGAAGATCGTCACTTTTTGTGCGCACTTCCAGTAGAGTAACGGCGCCTGCGGTGACGCAAACTTTGCGCCTTTCTCCCGGCAGTTATCGCATGAGTATGCTTCGCCGGTCAGGACAGAATGATGAGCTCACATGGATAGTCGGATGCTTGGATCAATCCCTTGGGCAATCGAGAGTGCCAGAAGGTAGAGAGAGCGATGACTGGAGTTTATCATCCTTTGAATTCCGTATACCGGAGGCAGGGTGCCCTGTTCAGCAATTGATGCTCCAAACCGGCCGGAATCTGGGCGGTCGTTCACAACAGGCCGAATTTGCAGATTTGCAAATTCGTCAACAATAGCTGTTATCGCTGCAGGTGAAATATCGCGACTGGGCTCGTAGGCCCGATTACGGATAACCGATAGCCATCATTTCCGGCCCGCATTCCTCGTCGATAAGAGAGGCTATTTCGGAAGGGAGTTCGTCGCTCCAGGCACCGGCTTTTCCTTTGCGCAAGGTTGGCGTCTTTTTTGGGGGGGCTGACGGTTCAAATTGCCTGTTATTCAATGCTACGCCGATGTGCCCCGCAATTTTCTCCAGCCAAAGCTGCTTGATAGCATCATTTCCGCCGCCTCTTGCTCCAACCAAATCTTCGAAACGTACCGTCAATACTCCAGAAGCAGCTTGCCAAGGCAAGTATTGGCGCAGCATATGACGCATAGGGCGAATAAAGGGGGCGCCTTCATGCCCGAGCACCAACTTGCGATACACATCGACCGGCTTATCAGAAACGCTCGTTAGAAAATCGTGAAGGTGGTGCCGTCTAAGCGCGGTCACATAGTGATAACGGGAAACCAGGATATCGCGGGGATCACGCAATATGAAAATACTGCTGATATCAGCCGAAGATAATACGGACTGCAGCTCTACGGACCACGGAAGATGTCCGGTAAAGTACTGGCTGCCCCGCACAGTGCCAATCTGATGTGATAAACTCTCCTTATTTATCGATGGTGCGCCGCCGTCAGCAGCATCATTCGTGCCCAATTGGGCGGCATTCAAGTGTAGGCGGCAATTCTGTAATGGAGTTATTCGGTCAAGCTCGGAGGTGAGCAAGTGTGTGCCTGCCTTGGGAATAGAATTGACGAAAACACGGGGCCCGGTGCGCCAGAATTGCGCTCGCGCTGCAGTTCGCACTGCCCGAAGAGCAATGGATCGAAGAACCGTGCTTTGTACAAAATTACTCGACATTGTATTGCGCTTTCAATTGTCCAATTGGTCTCCGCAAGACGAGTTGCCAAGCCAGCGCAGCCTGACCAAGCAAAAGCAGCCCTGCAGTACCCGCCATTGCAATCGCTGCCCCTATGGGACCAAGCGACGGGATCAGGATCAGACAGGCCGCTATATTGATTGCGAGAAGTATCACGTTCCATCCTGCAAACAGGCGCTCTCTTCCTCCCATCATCAGGACGGAGGCAAAGACCATGGAGAAACTGACAGCCAATTGTCCGAGAGACAATATTTGCAGGGGCACAGTGGCGTTTTCAAAACCGGGACCGAATATCAGCCCGATGATCTGTGGCCCAAAGACAAAGAATGCGACGATGAAGGGAGCTGTCGTCAGCGTCGTAAAGCCGAGCGACAGAAACACAATTCGCCGCGCTCGCGCTGCTTGACCACTGGTAAACGCTTCGCTGAGGGCGGGGGTGACGAGAGTCATCAGGACGACTTGGGGAAAAGTAAGAATGTATGTCAAACGCCAGGCAGCACCGTATATTCCCGATGCCTCTAGCCCAGCGAGTGGAGCGAGCAGGAGGACGTCGGTCTTGCCTAAGAGCAGCTTTGCCGAAAGGCCGATCATGATTGGAAAAGCAGTCGCCATCCAAGGTGCCAAACGGTAGGTCGCCTTTGCTGCAAACACCTCGACCGGAGAAAATTTGCGCACAAGTGATGCGCCAATCATAGTGCCTCCCAGCGTAGCTATAGCATAGGCGACAACGGTCTCACCCAACGTCAGCCCCCCTAGGATCAACAGCAGACCGACTGTCACGAGAGCGCCAAATCCCTGATCGAGAAGCATCCCAAAGTGTGCCTTCTTCAGCGCTGCCAACTGCTGGCGCCGCAGGATGCAAAAAGCGAACGGCGGGGTAAGCAACGCGGACAGTATAAAGGAGAGCCGAAGCTCGCCGACCCGATAAGATACGATCACTAGTACGCTTGAAAAGACGAGCGACGCTGTCAGAATGATCGCTGGGCCTGCGCGCAGCAGTCCACGCATTGAACTCCAGTCACCATCCTTTTTGAACCCCGGGATAAGTCTGTTCATCAGTGTGGGCCAACCCAATCCGGCAAACTGCCCCAGCACCAGCGCGAGGCCTGTGGCAAATGTGAATGCTCCGTAGTCGGTTGCACCCAGACTGCGGGCAACAAGAATGCTAAGAGCCAGCAGCGAAAGACGGCCCAGCACCGCAGCTGACATCGAGAGTGAAAACCGTCGGATGGAACCGCCTTTCGCCCGCTTGACGAAGGTGTCTTTGAGAGATTGCAAACCTGTTGTCATCGCGGGTTTCGGCGTCGCGTTCCCTGTTCCAATCCGGCAGTCAAGCCATCGAAGAGTTGTCTCGCCCGTATGACCAACGGAGCGAGTTCGGGCTCGTCAAAAGCGCGGCGGAGGTCGTTTTTCCGCGCCTGCTTCTCAGCGGTGGGAACTGTAGCGCGCATGGGGTCACGGTAGCGATCACCAAATTTTTCTGCTCGCTTCGCTCGGTCTGCAGCGATCCGGTCAAACACGCGCTTTTCGGACTCATCATCGTGATCGAAATTGCTAAAGTTGGTACCGAATTGGGTATTCATTCGCGCAATAGATTTGCCAAAGTTCTTGGTAACCTCGTCGAACGGAGCCACGCAGAAATGTTCGGTCCGATTTATCAATGGCTCGTGAAAAGAAATGTAACGCTGAAGAGCTTCGCGTGGCTCCATCGATCCGTCAAAAATGACGAAGGACAGGCAGGCAGCCACCGGTTCACGGATTACAAGCAGCGCAGGGACGCCATATTGGCGCGCCAAGGCAAATTGGGCGGGGCTGTGGAAATGATTGCCGAACTTAATGTCATCGCCTTGGCTGATCAAAAATGCATAACTGGCAAAGGTGTTGGCAGAGCGTGGGAAGCCCTCAATTAACGCGGCGTCATTCGGACGCACTACGCGGCGCTTCATCATCGGCGTCTCTCGACTGGTGTACAGTAGCCGGAACAGCACCGGATTGTTGCGCATTGCCATCTTGGTTTTGAAAGCAAAGTTCATACAGCAGGCTCTTCGCGGATTGGCGAGTTGGACGATAGACTTTCTTTGATAAAGACACGGTCGGCTGAAGAAATATCAAGTTCGGCCCGTTCCGGAGAAGGCAGAATGGCCTTTCGTACTTTCGCGCGTAACTCGTCGGAAAACAGCGTTTTGATCTTGTTTTGATAAAAATTGGAGTAGATCACACTGCGCAACAGAGGGTTTCTTATTGTTTTTGCCTCTCCGGCTGTGTTGGCGTGTTCTTCTGGATCGATGGAAGGCATCTCCGATGCACTCAATCCCAGGAAATGCAGTACTTCAGCGAGTTTCTTCTGACGGTTCGCGGAATAATCCTCCAGTTCGAGAACCATAATTGCTTCACGACCAAAAGCTTGGTGCCATAGTTCCAGTTGCCAATCATAACGAGTGTAAGCGATCAATTCGGGATGTTGACGTAATGCAACGGAGAAGGGGACGGTAATCGTCCCATGTTCCAGCGCATGTCTGTAATGGCTGGCAATGCGCGCTACAGGATCACGACGTAGGTAGATCAATTTTAGGTCTGGGCCGCACAGAGCCAGCGCTCGATCCGGAATATCAACAATGTCCGGGCGTTTGGTATAAGCGGTCGAGGCCTCACCCTTTAATTGGCGGGCATCAGCACCGGCAAACAATGCAGCATAGTCCGCAGCGTGGTCGCGGGGCTGCACGTCTCGCAGGAACACCTCGGGTTCCTTATTACCCGGTGCGAATATCGACGGGTGTTTCGACAAATCGCGAAACAACGTAGTCGTCCCGCATTTCATCGCGCCGATAATGAGGAAATCTGGCTTCATTAGGGATTTTCCGGTCTATCAAGGATTGTCATCAAGTGCTTCTGCTCCACCACGTGATGGTCCCATAGCTCGTCAAACCGCTTCTGAGCCTTTGTTCCAGCTTCTGACAACCTGTCCTTGTTATTATCCAGATATTCGAGCAAGCTCTGCGTCAATTGCTCGTGCGATGCGACCAAACCACCGGTTTCACCGATGTCCGACGGAATACAGCACAGGGCAGTAGCAACTACGGGGACTCCCGACGCCAACGCCTCCAGATTAACGATGCCCTGTGTGTCGCCCGTAGTGGGATTGAAAAACACATCAATCCGCTCAAAAAATTCAGGCTTGTCCGCGTCCGATAGCGGACCGAGAAATTCGACTGAATTGCCAAATTCGACTTTTGCGTCCGCCACCGCCCGCTCCGCAACTTCATCGGCTATGGGGCCGCCAACAATGAGTCGGGCCTCGCTCCACTCTGCCTTAACGCTTCGGAAAGCCTCGAATAATTTCTCGATACCCTTGGCCTTTGACAGATTGCTCATGTGCCCCAAGGTTGGGCTGGCTGATTTGTCGCGCCCTCGCTTATCTATCGCCCGAACACGTACAGCGCCAATATTGCTGAAAGCGGCGGTCCGTCTGATCGCGGGGTAGATGGCTTCCATTTGCCGCGACATATCTACGCAATTTGTCACATGCCATGCACTCGGGCCAGCAGCTCGTGCCATAGCTTCGACTGCTTTGTCGAATTCTGCGAAATGCCAATAATAGTGATGATGAAATACGACCGGAATTTTTCGCAGTTTTGCCAAGCGGGCAAGCAGTCGTGTTAAAACAAGGCCTCCACGCGCATTTACCGACAAATATGCGCAAGCATATTGACCAGTAATGATTGCATTCGCAGCCAGCAGATGGCTGGCGAGGCGATGCATCCGACCTGCATTGCCGATAACCCCGCGCTCACTTGTATTGATAACCCGGACTGGACGGGCAAGTTCGCTCCGAACGAGATTGAGCACGTACTGTGTACTGTTGGCTTGACCGTGCACAGGTGGGGGTAGGGGGCCTACAAACAACAAAGGAATTTCATTCATAGGTCGGTGCCTATCATTCCCGTGTACGGTCATTTGGCAAGACGTTCCAGATCGCGAAGCGCGGTTTGATCAGGCAAACAGTCGAACCATTTTTGTAGTGCTTCAGGTGACTTGCTTGCAGCATCTGTGAGGGCAACTGTCGTCAGTCCGATCCTGCCCGCCAGATCCTCCTGCTTCCGGCTGCCTTTTATGGGAACACAGGCCGCTCCTGCACAGGCCCCGATGATGATAGGATGCATACGGACACTAATCACCATCCTTGCCTGTTGATACAATGCGATAGTCTCATCGGTGGTTTTCGGATTGGAGGCAGAGGGCATAGCGTCGCCCATTATAGCACGCAGGCGCCTTACGAAGTGGGTATCGAAATCAGGTCTGTCATCGTGCAGGATCAACCGAACCTCGTGATCTCCACCGAGTTTACTAAGCTTTTCCAGCAATAGCGCCGATGCTTCAACGTCAGTGAGTGGCAATGAGGGGGCGTGATGCGGTGCAAGTAGGATAAGCTTGCGATCGGCAAGCGGCGTATTGCTGGTGATCGTATCCCGCATCCCGAAAACAAGATCCGCCTCCGTTTTGACAGGACAAAGGTTGGTACCGCCAATTGCTCTAATATCTTGCGCTGAATGCTCGTCACGGGCCGAAATTGCGTCGCAAGCAGCAAAGAGCCGCGCATACACGGCACGAACGCCGCTGTTTTCAAGCCGGGCACAGCTGGCACCAAGAATGCTAACTTGGCCCCCCGATGCTTTTGAAATCAGAGCTTGCGCCAGTTGCAACAGTGGATATTTAATCCCATTGAGTCCGTCGATAACCTGCCCGCCACCGATCACCAGATCGGAACCCCAGCTACCTGACAAACTGCGTGCGATGTCACGGAAACTGACAGGCACAACATCCCGTGCAACGTAGTCTTTGGTTAGTGATGGGCCTTTTGGTAGGCGGTCTACGATCACACGTGCGTGTTGATCTGCACCAGATTCACGGACAATCCGTTGCAGGAGCGCACGCAATATCATCTCATCGCCGGCGTTAATGCCGCCATACGCACCAAAAATGGTCAGACGTTTACGGGACCGAGGGATAGACCAGAGAGCCATCTCTTAATCCCGATAACCCCGAGCGAACAGTTCGAGTTCCCACTTCGGCCAGTGAAGTTCCAACTGATGCCGGGGGATTTCGAACATACTGTCCTGTCCCGGTACCACCGCACCGCGTTCGGCACTGAAGCAAATTGAGAAACCGGCATCCTTGATCGCAGTAAGAGCCGCTTCATCGATGTCGGCATGTTTGCCGAAAGGCCACGCAAAAGCGTCGCATACACGGCCTGTTTCATTCTCGATAATCGACTTTGCTTCGCTGATCTCCGCTACCAATTGAACGGTATCGCAAGAGATATGTGAGAGGCGCGCATGCGTTTGAGTGTGGCACCCAATTTCCGCGCCGTCCGCAATGCTCTGGCGCACTTGATCCCAAGTCATCGTTCGTAAAGGCTGGCGGTATTTCAGCGCCGTGTCATTATAGGCCTGCATTTTCTCCAGCGAAGCACCGATCAGGTCGGTGGCAATGAACATGACATATGGAACGCCTTCCTCCGCCAATACTGCGCCGCCTTCTTCGTACACGTTCGCGAACCCATCATCGAAGGAGAGATGAAAAAAGCGTCCATCCGGCTCTTCGCCGCTTTCGACTATGGTGCGCAACTGCGCTGTAGTGATAAACTCGCCCCGGTTCCGGCAATACCGCACAAGATTGCGCAGTGTTTCGCGCTGCTCTGGAAACACAGCATGGCCGTACAGGCAGCGAACGAAGTTGCCGGTCGGCTCTCTAAAAGTCTGGTTTGCCAGTGCTAGCACGGATTTACGAGCCAAGTGACGAGCAGACAGAAAAGCCGATGTCGGAGCGCTCCAACCATGTTCCGCACGTTCGGCAAAGCCGCTTTTGTGCAATGGACAAGCGACGGACACTCAGAATTCCTCGCAGCTTAGCGGTTCAGATGTAGGGCTTCCTTTAGGAGCCTCATGAATGCGAGAACATTGTTTTACACCCCTAAGATTCGTCCCGGCGGGCAAAGTAAGACTTTGTCCCCGCTTGGCACCCTCCGGGCGATAGATAAATTTTGGTGGGCGAGCGTCATCATTTACTGTCAGAACGATATCTTCCAGAATATTGTTCGAACTTTCATCAAAGCGAATTGGGTTCGCAACATCTGCAGCATTGAGAAGATTGAACTGGACATTCCGGATGACATTGTCGCGGGAGCTTTCGCCCAAGCGGACAACAGGGCGTAACGGATACCCAATCCGCGGCTCGTAACGTCCGGAGATATTTTCCACGACATTGTTAGTGGCAAACATGGCGAACTCGATTCCGCGCTCTTCGAACATACCGCTAATGTTGCGATAGATACCGTTCCGCATGCCTTGAACCGCCAACAGTCTGCGGCTGCGCCCGATGGTCAGTCCGTCAAATACACATTTATAACAGCCGGTTGTCAGCATTGCCTGGCTAGCAGAAGAGCGCAACTGCAAATTGCGAACAGCTGCAAATTTGATCGGGCGATTACGTTCTACATCCGAGTAGCGAACCCTATCCGTTTCAGGCCAATGCAAGTCGATCAGGTGAGTGTTTGCTATTTCTACCGGGTCTGCAAAAGTAATAGTGCAATCGGAAATGCTGGTCACCAGATGCATTTCGCCGGAATAAGGACGATGCCAGCCGCCCCTGCCTTCCTCGCCTTTTTCTGAGGCCAACCAGACCACATCGCCGGCCACCGGTTTTGTCGTTGGTGCGGTGCAATCTGCAAACCGGACTGACGCAGCGCCGGTGCGTTGTACCCGGTATCCGCGATGGCCTCGCCCGCCATTATATGTGAAGCTTGCAGCTGCCAAATTGCCTGCAAACAGGGTCACGCCCCCCCAAGTGGACTTTCCGTTTAATCCTTCGTTGGTTAGGATCGTCTTCGGTCCATTGCCCTGCAATACAACATTATCGCGCAGGTAGACAGGGCGCGACAAATTGTAGGTGCCGTTATCCAGAGCTACTGTACCGCCGCCCATCGCTGCTGTGGCATCGATTTCGGCTTGGAGCTCTTCCGCATCGTCCAGCCCGTCATCAGGGAAAAAATCCCGGCTCTCAACGGGTGTGCATCCGACAATCAGCAGAAGCGGAAAAACTGCAGAACTAAGGTGGTTGAAGGGCTTCATGATCCACCCTCTACCGGCTTTTTTTGTAAGAATACGAATAGATTGGTGCCCATTATCGACGGCGCTACCCGGAAGAATGCGAACACCGCTGCCATAGCCATCCGAGAACGCTGTACATAGGGCGGCTCTGCGTTGTGGTTGAAGCTGTAATTCTGAAATTTTTCCGAGGGAAAATGGCGATCGAGGTCGCTATGCGAATTCAGTTTATAACATGTTGGGAACACATCCTCTGCGATCCGCCCCGGCTGCAACTTACCCACGATCCGTGCGTGATATTTTGAGGGGACTGCGCGTGTTGCCATACCTGTCAGACCCCACCGATTGGGGGTTCGGGCGCAGAACCAGCCATTCGGCTTCAGGATCCTGTCGACTTCCCGAGAGAATAATTCCGGCGTCGCGACATGCTCCAACACCCAATCGGCGAAGATGAGATCGAACTGATTGTTTGCGAAGGGCAATGGTTCGTCCGGAACAATGATGTGGGCCTGGTCGATGAAAGGGTTTTGTTCGACAACAGGGTCGACATCAGCCCCATGCAGGCTTGAAACTTTCCCTTTCAGTGTGAGCAAGTTCTTCAGAAATGGTGTGTCGGCATCGTGGATCTGTCCGCCACGTCCGGCCCCCAAATCCAGAACAGTCATGTCAGGGCGGGCCAGCGCATTGATCCGAGTGTAAAACGACACCGTTCCATCCACCCGGCTGAAACCGCCTGCACCGATTTCCGGAAAGGCACGCTGCAAGTTGTTCTGCGTCTGCATGGCAGCGTTGTCTGGCGTCTTCATTAGCGTTTCTCTTTATCAAGCCGGACGAATGTGTTCGGGCCCACTGCCAATTCCTGCAAATTTGCTTCGAACCGGCTCAACACCTTATCCTTATGCCAATTCGCCAATGCTGCGATGCGCGCTGCAGATCCGTACATAGTACGCAGTTTTTCATCGTCTGCCAGCAGAGCAATAGCATTTGCCAGCGCTTTTGTATCCTCAGGCTGAACGACCAGTCCATTGCCACTAACTTCTTGCGCCAGGCCGGTATCGTTATTCGCCGTCGCGATGACCGGTCGCCCAGAGGCCAGCATGTTGGTGAGCTTCGATGGCAAGACCAGATCGGCCGCATCTGCGCGCTGCGGCAACAGATGAATGGTCGCAAGATTCATCAGTTCACACAGCTGGCCCTTGGGTTGCAGATCGTGGAATTGGATATTGGTCAGGTCTTCGGCGTGCTTTTCAAGGGCTGCTCGATTGGGTCCGTTCCCGCATACAACGAATTCGATATCGTCACGGTCGGCCAAAGCGCGGGCTGCATCGACCACAATGCGGATCCCCTGTTTGTTTGCGATGTTGCCAGAATATAACGCGACATGCGGCGCTGAGATGCCCCATAGCTCACGATAATCCGATGCCCGGTCAAGTGGAGCGATCTGCTCTATTTCTGCCCAATTGCGAAACGAAACAATGTGATCTTCTGGAACACCCAATGAGGCCACACTTTTGCACATCTCATGACTTATGGAACTGATCCGGTCGAACCCGCCCACAACCCATTTCTCGAACGCACGCGCTAGTCTTGCTGTAATGCCAGACGGGGAGACAAGACCGGTGGCAAACGCTGCCCCGACCTCGAAATCCTGAATATGAAGCCACGATTTCGCACCTGCCAACTTCGCTGCAAGCCTGGCAACCGGGGCTGCGATTGTAGAAGGGGCAATGGTCAAGACCACATCAGGCTTGAAAGCGCGGGAGGTACGAACCATGGGCAACAGCGCGTTCAATGCAAAGGTTGCATGATGGATTATTCGCCGCGCTCCGGTGGGGTTGTCTGGGACATAGTGCGGGACGCGGGTTAGATCGACGCCATTTTCAACAGAATGCCTTGCTCCGCCACCTTGGAAGCTTTCCGGCACCGACCACCCAGGGTAATAGGGCTTGCCAACGATAGCCTGAACCTCATGGCCGCGCTTGACCAAGTCCTCGCACATACCTGTGGAATAGGCTGCAATGCCAATTTCTTCCGGGGCATAATTAAGGCCGAGAAATAAAATCCGCATGGCTTCACGGGCCGCGTGCTTGGGCCTTGTTCTCAAGGAACCAGGCGTAGGTGCTGGCCAGCCCGTCGCGCAAAGAGATCGAGGGTTTCCAGTCCATCGCCCGCAGGCGGTCTGCGGCCATCAATTTGCGCGGGGTGCCGTCTGGTTTGGTTTTATCGCGCACGATGTCTCCATCAAAGCCGACCACATCGCAAACCAGTTGAGCCAAATCGTATATCGGCAGATCGTCGCCAGAGCCGATATTGACATGCGCCTCATGGCTGTAAGTCTTCAACAAATGAACGCATGCACTGGCGCAGTCATCCACATGCAAAAATTCGCGGCGCGGCGTGCCTGTACCCCAAATAGTTATCGTGTCATCGCCAGCGAGCTTAGCCTCATGCGCCTTGCGCATTAGGGCTGGGATCACGTGGCTAGACTGCAAATCGAAATTGTCGCCAGGACCGTAAAGGTTGGTCGGCATACCTGATATGTAGTCGCGGTCATACTGCTTGCGGTAGGCCTGGCACAATTTAATCCCTGCGATTTTAGCAATCGCATACCATTCGTTGGTTGGTTCCAGCGCACCGGTAAGCAGCGAATCTTCCTGAATTGGTTGCTCGGCAAACTTGGGATAGATGCAGGAGGAACCAAGGAACAGCAGCCGGTCGACTCCAGCGCGGTTTGCGGCCTCAATCAGATTTGTTTCGATTACGAGGTTTTGATACAGAAAATCCGCAGGGTAATTGGCGTTTGCTAGAATTCCGCCAACCTTGGCCGCCGCAATCACAATGGCGTCAGGCTTGGCCTGTTCTATCCATGCAAACACAGCGGCCTGATCCAGCAGATCGAGTTCCTGCCGTGTTGCGGTGAGGATGGTGCAATCCTGTTCCACTAGCTGACGAGCAATTGCGCCGCCGACCATGCCGCGGTGCCCGGCGACATAAACGGTTTTCCCTGCAAGATCGAACATCACGCGTCCTTCTGAATCGGCGCGTTCTGCATTACCTTCAGGTCTTCTCGGACCATTTCTGCGGCCAGTTCCCCCACCGAGGTGGTGTGCTTCCAGCCTAGCTTCTCAAGAGCTTTAGTCGGATCGCCGATCAGCAGGTCGACTTCGGTCGGGCGGAAATAGCGAGGATCGACTTCGACGAGCAAACGTCCATCGTCTGCGTCGTAACCTTTTTCATGTACGCCATCGCCTTCCCAGCGCATCGTCACACCGGTTTCGGCAAAAGCCATGTCCACGAAATGCCGCACGGTTACGGTTTCGCCGGTCGCCAGTACGTAATCGCCGGGCGTATCCTGCTGCATCATGCGCCACATGCCTTCGACATATTCTTTCGCATGGCCCCAGTCGCGCTTAGCATCCAAATTGCCCAGATACAGCTTGTCCTGACGGCCCAGCTTAATTGCTGACACAGCCCGAGTGATCTTGCGTGTAACGAAGGTTTCGCCTCGCAACGGGCTCTCATGGTTGAACAGGATGCCGTTGGAGGCGTGCATCCCGTAGGCTTCGCGGTAGTTCACCGTGATCCAATAACCATAGAGCTTGGCCACACCATAAGGGCTGCGAGGATAGAAAGGTGTGGTCTCGCTCTGCGGGACTTCCTGCACCAGACCATAAAGCTCGCTGGTCGATGCCTGATAGAAACGGGTCTTCTCTTCCATCTTCAGAATACGGATGGCTTCCAGCAAACGAAGCGTGCCGATGGCATCTGCGTTGGCGGTATATTCCGGCGTCTCGAAGCTGACTGCGACGTGGCTCTGCGCTGCGAGGTTATAAACCTCGTCCGGCTGCGTTTCCTGAATGATGCGGATCAGGTTGGTCGAATCTGTCAGATCGCCGTAATGCAGGTGAAAACGCTGCTCTTCCTCGTGCGGGTCCTGATAAATGTCCTCGATCCGGCCGGTGTTGAAGGAGGATGAGCGGCGCTTTACACCATGAACGTCATATCCCTTGTCTAGCAATAGCTGCGACAGATACGCGCCATCCTGACCGGTCACACCGGTGATGAGAGCAGATTTTCTAGACAATAGGATTTTCCGTTAGATTGCGAAATTGGGGGTGCGATCTGGTGCGCTTTTTAGCAGCCAATCGATATGGTGCAAGACAGTCAACGAAATCGTGTTAATCGAACTCTGTGGGCAGACCATAACGTTTGCTGGATGCCACTGTCTTCGTTTGACCTATACCACGTCTCTGATTAGCAGGCGGAAACTCGGTATTTCAGTACACAGCTGGTCGCCGCAACAGCAATACAGATGGTTCTTCATGCATGGCAGGTTTTATCAATAGCGTGCGATCTGACATTGCGGGCTCATACAATGCGGGGAACCTTGCGCAAAAGCGATCGTCACAAGCTGCGACTTACGGGTTTGTCGTTCTCACTGTGCTGGCAGTAGTGTTGCTTATGTGGGGAATGGCTTTCAACGAGTCTTCAATCACATATCTTTCCGTAGCAACAGTTTCCTTCTTGCTGCCGTTAGGAGTCGGCTTGTTTCGCTCAACGCGGTTTGATCCGTTCGAGCCCATCAATCTCGTTGCTTTGGCAATTTTTTTTGGAACTACGCTCAGAGCATTCTGGCTTTATTGGTCGGAAAGCGATCGGGTCGAATTCATTATGATGGAAACTACATTCGACGACGTGCTGACAAACGCGCCTTGGATTTTGACCAGCATTGCAGCTCTATGTGTTGGCTATGCGACTGCCACAATGCGTATTCATCTGGAAAAATTCTCTTTTATCCGAGACTATTCACTTTCACTGCGTCGGACATGGCTCAGCGTAATTATTGGCTGCGGAATGGCACTCGTTGGAACTCTAATGCTGGTAAACTCCTTCGGCATCGGCTTCGATAGCGGGTTTGCAAGCGAAAGTTACAAGCGTGTTCACGAATACGTCGATGATAGCGGTCAGGTTATTTACGGCACCGGAACAGAGCGATTTATCGCGGGCTTTGGCGCGTACACATTTCTCTTCATGGGCGCGCTGATGCTTCTTCGGATGCTTCGGCTGACACGTTTCAACCTGGCCGTACTAGCCGGTGTCGCCCTTCTGGCAATTGTAGGTCCTTTCTTAACAAGCTCACGATCTAGCCTAATTCTTCTTATGCTGAACTTGATGATTTTCTTGTTTTATTATGGCAAATTGCGGTCGCGCACAATTGTTATCGCAGTCCTTTCGGGGGTATTTATTGTTGCGACTCTTGGCGTTCTTAGAGAGGAAAATCAAACTGATATGACCCGTGATCTGACAGCAATCGATAGGGTTGTTGGCTCAGGCAACTCACTAGATTTCGTTCGGACTTCTGCAATAATCGACCGCGTTCCGGAAATTCGACCTTACCTCAACGGTCAGAGTTATGCGGCGTTGCTCTCGGCTCCGATTCCACGATCAATGTGGTTGGACAAACCACAAGTGGGCTTGGGCTCGTATGTTAAGGGCGAAATTTTTGGTGAAGACGTGCGTTTGTCGGGCTGGCCGTCGGGCATGATTGCGGAAGGGTGGATGAATTTCGGTTTTATCGGCTTGATCCTGCCGATGCTTTTGTTCGGAGCCATGCTGCGGGTGTTCTACGAATCGTGCCGACCTCTTCTTGGCATATCTTTCCCGGTTACGCTGATCTACGCAGTGAGTATCTGGCGATTGGGCTTTGGGACTATCGGCATGAATTTTGCCCACGGAATTACGCAGACATTGGTGTATTTCGTACCGGTGCTGATCCTGCTGGTAATTGCCCGTGCGCCTAATCGTGCAACGGTAGCTCGTCCGGCAATGGGATAGGTCTGTCAGCGCAATAAGGAAATTGGTCGGGGAGAGAGGATTCGAACCTCCGGCCCCTGCCTCCCGAAGACAGTGCTCTACCAGGCTGAGCTACTCCCCGACCGTGTCGGTCCCGTTTCGCCCTGAAGCAATGCGGGTCGAGGCAAGGCGCGTGCATATAGGTTGGGCTCGGCAGGGTGGCAAGTGGACATTTACCCGCTATTATAGTCAGTGATGAAGACAGAAGCGCACCATCCCGAACAGCAGTATCTCGACCTTATGGAGCGTATCTGGCGTGACGGCGACGAGCGGGTCGATCGCACTGGCATAGGGACCCGTTCAGTATTCGGGACGCAGTTGCGGTTTGATCTTGCAAGCGGAGTGATGCCGCTGCTTACAACCAAACGTGTTTATTGGAAAACCGCCACGCGCGAGATGCTGTGGTTTCTGACTGGCAATACAAACATCCGTCCACTGGTGCTCCAGGGCGTGAAGATCTGGAACGAATGGCCGCATGCGCGCTACGTCCGGGAAACGGGTCGGGACATTGCACTGAACACATTCGTTCAACGGATTGCCGATGACGAGACATTTGCTGCAAAGTGGGGCGATCTGGGGCCTGTTTACGGCAAACAATGGACGGATTGGCCGACATGGCGCTATCGCAAGGATGGTACTTACGAACCTGGTGAAAGCATCAATCAAGTGGCGCAGGTAGTCGAGAGCCTGCGCCACAATCCCGGTAGCCGTCGTCATATCATTGAAGGGTGGAACGTGGCCGAGCTGGACCGGATGGCGCTCCCGCCGTGTCACAAGACCTATCAGTTTCACGTTGCCGGAAAGGGTGACTGTGCCCGGTTAAACATGGTGCTGTATCAGCGCAGCTGTGATGTGGCGCTGGGCCTGCCGTTCAACCTCTGGTCGGCTGCATTGTTACAGCGCATGATTGCGCAGCAGACCGATCTCCAGCCAGGGGAACTGGTATGGATGGCCGGCGACACGCATTTATATCTCAATCACGCTGATCTGGTCGAAGAGCAGCTGGCACGGGAACCTCGAGGCCATCCGACGCTTGAGATAGTACGAAGGCCGGACACCATCTTCGGCTATACGATTGAGGATTTTGCGGTCCATGACTACGCTCCGCAAGCTCCTATAAAAGCACCTGTGGCGGTTTAAGTCCACAAACCTTGACCCGCCGCCCCGCGCGCAATAAAAATGCGCATGGAAGAAATATTGCGTCCGTCTTTATGGGCGGGCAGCGGGAGAGAATTCTATGGCCGACAGGCCCAAAGACGCGGCTTCGACACAGGGAAATGCAGGGCAGAATAAACCTTCCCTAACTCTCCATGTCCCCGAACCACATTATCGGCCCGGCGATACGGTTGATTATAGCCATCTGGATATTCCCGAAGCGGGCGCTCAGATACGGCCCGACGAAGTATGTGAAGCGAAAGAGACTGCACCACTCGCTCACGATCTGATCCGTGTCTTGGGTGAGGACAACAAAGCACATGGGCCTTGGGACCCAAAATTGACTCCCGATACCTTGCGTGAAATGCTCGGCCATTTTGCATTGGTTCGCGCTTTTGACGAGCGGATGTTCCGTGGCCAGCGCCAAGGCAAGACCAGCTTTTACATGAAGTGCACTGGTGAAGAAGCGACCAGCGTTTCAACTGCTATGGCGCTGGCCGGCGATGATATGGTCTTCCCCAGCTATCGCCAGCAGGGCGTTCTGATTGCACGTGGATATCCGCTGATCGAGATGATCAACCAGATATACTCGAACAAGGGTGACAAGCTGAAAGGCCGCCAGCTGCCGATTATGTATTCCAGTCGCAAGCACAGCTTCTTCACCATTTCTGGCAATCTGGCTACGCAAACTCCGCAAGCAGTGGGCTGGGCGATGGCATCGGCGATCAAGGGTGACAGCCGGATCGCCGCGACATGGGTGGGTGAAGGCAGTACGGCCGAGGGCGACTTCCATTCTGCCTGTACCTTCGCCACGGTATATAATGCACCGGTCATCCTGAATGTGATTAACAACCAGTGGGCAATTTCCAGTTTCAGCGGATTTGCCGGCGGAGAGCGGACGACGTTTGCGGCGCGGGGTCTCGGCTACGGCCTTGCCAGCCTGCGGGTCGATGGCAACGACCCCCTAGCATGCTATGCTGCTGAAAAATGGGCTGCCGACCGGGCACGGGCCAATGCTGGGCCGACATTGATCGAATTCTTCACCTACAGGGCGGAAGGCCACTCAACTTCCGACGATCCGAGTGGCTATCGCAGTGCCGAAGAGCGCGAGGAGTGGCCGCTGGGCGATCCAATCAACCGTTTGAAAAAACATCTGATTGCGCTGGGCGAGTGGGACGAAGAACGGCAGGCGGCGCTTGATGTCGAATGCGTCGATCTGGTCAAAAAGACGACCAAGGAGGCCGAGAAGAACGGCATTCTTGGCCATGGTCTGCATCATCCCTTCCACACCATGTTCGAGGATGTATTTGAGGAACTGCCCTGGCATCTGCAGGAGCAGGCCGAGCAGGCGATCCATGAGCGCGAAACCAAGTTTCCCGAAGGGCTCCCCAAACAATGAGCGAGACTGTAACCAAAAACTCAGTGAAGTCCGCCGATAAAGAAAGTGGTGAGCGCCGCCTCAACATGATCGAAGCGATCAACGAAGCGCTCGACGTTATGCTGGCGCGCGATCCCGATACAGTCGTGTTTGGTGAGGATGTCGGTTATTTTGGCGGTGTGTTCCGATGCACTGCAGGGCTGCAGGAAAAGCACGGCAAGTCGCGTGTATTTGACACTCCAATCAATGAATGCGGTATCATTGGTGTGGCAGTCGGCATGGGGGCATACGGCCTGCGACCGATCCCGGAGATTCAATTTGCCGATTATATTTATCCAGGATTGGACCAGCTGATCAGCGAAGCGGCCCGCCTGCGGTATCGCTCTGCGGGTGAGTATATTGCGCCTATGACAGTGCGGAGCCCGTTCGGAGGCGGTATTTTTGGCGGCCAGACCCACAGCCAGAGCCCGGAATCGCTGTTCACCCATGTGTCCGGCCTGAAAACGGTCATTCCGGCCACACCGTACGATGCGAAGGGCCTGCTAATCAGTGCCATCGAGGATAATGATCCGGTCATCTTCTTCGAGCCGAAACGCATCTATAACGGCCCCTTCAGCGGGTTTTACGACAACCCGGTCGAGCCTTGGAAGCGGCATAAGGACAGCATTGTTCCGGAAGGATATTATAAAGTTCCACTGGGCAAGGCGCGACAGGTAACCAAGGGAGAGCAGATGACTGTGCTCGCCTATGGCACTATGGTTCATGTGGCCGAGGCCGTCTGCGAGGCGAAGGGTGTTGAAGCAGACATTCTCGATCTGCGCACAATGGTGCCGCTTGATATCGAAGCCATCGAGGCATCGGTAAAGCGCACTGGCCGCTGCATGATCGTGCATGAGGCTACTCGAACCTCAGGCTTTGGCGCAGAGCTCTCCGCGCTGGTGCAAGAGCGCTGCTTCTATCATCTAGAGGCCCCGATCGAGCGCGTAACAGGCTTCGACACTCCCTATCCCCATAGCCTCGAATGGGCGTATTTCCCCGGCCCCGTCCGCCTCGGCGAGGCGATTGACCGGCTTCTGAAAGAGTAATCCGACATGGCGAAATTCATTTTCAACATGCCCGATGTGGGCGAAGGCGTTGCCGAAGCGGAGATCGTCGAGTGGCACGTTAAGGTCGGCGATACGATAACTGAAGACCAGCATCTGGTCGACGTGATGACCGACAAGGCGACAATAGACATCGAAAGCCCTGTTGATGGCGTGGTGACCGAGATCGCGGGAGAAGAAGGTGACATAATCTCCGTCGGCGGAATGCTGGTGACTGTGGAAATCGAGGGCAAAGTGCCCGATGATGTGAACGAGCACACGGCGCAAGTTCCGGCACCGGCGTCGAAGACCGTCGAAGTTGAGGAGCGGATCGAGGTCGAAACACCCGATCAATCCGACGCTGATGATGCAATGGCCGCGGATCCTGATCCAGCACCGGCCCAGCCTGTATCTTCTATTCCAGAGCGCCAAGAGCCTGCCAAAGTTCTGGCCACCCCAGCCGTGCGCAAGCGCGCGAAGGAATTGGGCATCAATCTGGGGCAGGTCAAACCGGCTGAGGATGGACGTGTACGGCACGGTGACCTCGACCAGTTCTTGACTTATAATGCCGGCTATTCCGGTGCGGCTCCTGTGCGGCCCGACGAAGAAAAGAAAGTCATCGGAATGCGCCGCCGCATTGCCGAGAACATGACAGCGTCAAAGCGCAATATACCCCACTTCAGCTATGTCGAAGAAGTCGATGTGACGGATCTGGAAGCAATGCGCGCGCAGCTGAACAGCAGCCGGGGCGACAAGCCTAAGCTGACTATTTTGCCGTTGATAATCACCGCAATCTGCAAGACTCTGCCCGAGTTCCCGATGATAAATGCCCGCTATGATGACGAGGCTGGCATTGTGACGCGTTATGGTGCTGTCCAGATGGGCATCGCTGCGCAGACTGATGCTGGATTAATGGTTCCCGTGCTGCAGGATGCGCAGGCGAAGAACGTCTGGCAGATGGCCAGTGAAATTAACCGTTTGGCAAAGGCGGCGCGGACAGGCAAAGCGGCCAAGGACGAACTTACCGGCGGTACGCTGACGGTCACCTCACTCGGTCCGCTGGGCGGAATTGCTACCACGCCTGTGATTAACCGGCCCGAAGTGGCCATAATCGGCCCGAACAAGATCATCGAGCGGCCGATGTTCGTATCGGACGGCCAGGGGGGTGAGCGGATTGAGAAACGTAAGGTGATGAATATTTCTATCAGTTGCGATCACCGGGTCGTCGATGGCTATGATGCGGCCAGTTTCGTGCAGGCACTGAAAAAGCTGCTCGAAACGCCGGTTCTGATAGTTTCGGGATAGGGTCTAACGAACAACTGCCGCAAAGCTGACTGCGCCGCGGCCGATCGCGGCATCGGCATCGCTGACGTGCCAGCGCAAATGCGTCACATCTTCGGGCGTGGCTCGGCGATTTCCGATTCGTAATGTGTTCAGTTTTCCCCAGTTGCGCCCACCATCGATCGATACTTTCGCATTCTGCCCGCCGCTGCGGCGAAAGGCGAGGTCGCGCGGGAGACGGCTCGACATCACAAAATCTTTGCCGCGACCCGGTGAACGCCAGCGCAGCATCAGGACAACGCGATCGCCTTTTTGCAATGTGGTGGCCGGTTGCAGGGCACGCACGATGCGTCCGTTCTGTTTTTCCTCTTGTTCAATATAAACGGATCGTTCGATCGCGATATTGGGTTGCGCGGCGACTGCTGTCGCGGCCAGCGCTGCCAGGCCTATGGCAAGTACAAATCGGCGCATGAAAAATCCCCGTTTTTCAGTCTTCCGAGCGATCCCGGACCTGCAAAACCGGCTTGCAGCCAAAGCGCCAAGATATAGTTAATTCCAGCCGAAGATTTATCCCGTCGCCGATCATTACAATTTCCCGCAAACTCTCTGCTATCGAGCCATTGACAGGCTGCGGAGGCTGGCCTAACTGCGCCGCTCCCGAGCAGCGGTGCTGCCGATTGCGCGGGTGTAGCTCAGTTGGTTAGAGCGCCGGCCTGTCACGCCGGAGGTCGCGGGTTCGAGTCCCGTCACTCGCGCCACTTTTCTCGCTTTGCGGGATAGGTGATGCACTCTTCCCCAGACAGATGAAATTGGTCATTGAGCTTTGCCGTTTGAAAGGCAAAGGTCTGACTAACTGATTTAGGGAAGGACACGCATCTATGAAAACCGCCATCACCGAAATGTTCGGCATTCAGCATCCCATTATTCAGGGTGGCATGCATTTTGTCGGCTTTGCCGAAATGGCGGCCGCGGTATCTAATGCAGGGGGGCTGGGCATTATTACCGGCCTCACATTGGGCACGCCGGAGAAGCTGGCCAATGAAATCGTCAAGTGCCGCGACATGACGGACAAGCCGTTCGGGGTGAATTTGACCCTGCTGCCCACGCTGACACCTCCTGATTATCCAGGGCTGGTGAAGGTAATCATCGAAGGCGGCGTGAAGGTGGTGGAAACCGCCGGTCGCAATCCTTCGGAACTTCTACCCCCGTTGAAAGACGCCGGGATCAAGGTAATCCATAAATGCACCAGCGTGCGACATTCGCTCAAAGCACAAGACATCGGCTGTGACGCCGTGTCGGTCGACGGCTTCGAATGCGGAGGTCATCCGGGCGAGGACGACGTGCCGAACTTTATCCTGCTGCCTTGCGCTGCGGACGAACTGGAAATACCGTTTGTCTCCAGCGGCGGTATGGCCGACGGGCGTAGCCTCGTCGCCAGTCTGGCGATGGGCGCTCAGGGGATGAACATGGGCACCCGCTTTATCGCCACACAAGAAGCTCCTGTGCACGAGAACGTGAAGCAGGCCATCGTTGCTGCCAGCGAGCTTGATACGCGCCTTGTGATGCGTTCCTTGCGCAATACGGAGCGGGTGATGACCAATGAAGCGGTCGAGCGTCTGATCGAGAAGGAAAAGCGTTTGGGCGATGACCTGAAGTTCGAAGATATCATTGACGAGGTTGCAGGCGTCTACCCCAAGATCATGATGGAAGGGGATATGGACAAGGGCGCGTGGAGCTGCGGCATGGTCGCCGGACTGATAAATGATATTCCGACATGTAAAGAATTGATCGACGGCATCATGAGCGAGGCAGAAGCAATACTCGGTCGGATGAACAAGCAAGCCGCATCCTAAGCGACAATACCGAACTATCGCGCGCGCTTGTCGTTTCCGGCGGCCAGCGCGCGCACGTTTGCCTGATGGCGGTCCCGATCGATGGTAAAACGGCTGACGGCAAACAGCATTGTCGCCCACAATACTAATAGCGAAGGCGCATACAGCGCACCTAACCACCAGATGGTTTCGGCATCGACACTCCCCGGCGTTGCGCCATCAGGAAAACTTATGGCAGACAACATCATACCCCCAGCAAATACGCCCAGGCCCGCTGTGGTCTTGCGCGTAAAGGTCACGGCGGCGTAATAAACGCCCTCTGTGCGGCGCCCGGTGCGTAGCTCCCCACTTTCCGCCAGATCGGCAATCATCGAATACATCGTACCCTGCAGGGCGATAATCATCGCCAGATCGACGGTATTGATTATGGTAATCAATGGGAAAAGCAACGGGTCGCCATTTTCCGGTAGTAGGCCGAGCAGGCGTAGCACCACAGGCATGGGCGCTATGCTGAAGGCAATGATGCCAAGGCTCAATACTGTTTGGCGTTTCCCGAAACGGCGCACCAAGCGCGGTGCCAGAAGCAGAGCGCCCAATGCCGAAACGAATACCGATGCAGTCCAGATGAACCGCTGGAATTCGGTAAACTCCCAGAAATAGCTAAGCATGATGAACGCTAGTGACGCAGCGATTCCCGCTGCGATTGAGTTCATGACAAAGGCCCAGAACAGCATCAGGAAATTACGGTCGCGCAGCGTTTCGGAAATCTCGCCGAAAACCTGCCTCACTGTCTTGCGTTTGGGAGGGCCCGGTTGGCGTAGGCCAGGTATCCTGTGATGCGTGCCAAGAGAGGAGATCATGATGGCGACAAACATCAAGCACGAACCCAGAATACCGAATGTAGCGTAGGCCTCATGGTTGAGAATACCGTCGGAATATTGCTCTGTGGGAACGAGCAACACGCCGAACATCAGCACTGTCAGCAAATTGCCGCCGACCCATGCGAAAAATGTCCGGAACAGCTGGATGGAAGTGCGTTCTTCGTAATTGGTCGTCAACTCAGGCAGCAAAGCGTAGCTGGGTGTCTCGTAAAAGGTGATGAAAGTGCGGATAAGGACCGAGATGCACAGCAGATAGACAAACAGGCCCCCCTGGCTCCAGTCTGGCGGGTTCCATAAAAGGAAAAAGCTGAAAGAAACGGGCAGGGCCGACGCATACATAAATGGATGGCGCCGTCCCCAGCGAGACCGGAAATTGTCCGACCAGTAACCGACCAGCGGGTCGCTGACTGCATCGAGTACCAGTGCAAGCAGAATTGCCAGCCCGACCAGTCCCGGCTCAAGCCCGACGACCGTACCGTAAAACAAAAGCAGGAAATAGCTGAAGCCGCTGTCCTTCACCCCGAAGGCCGCCGATCCGAAGCCGAACGCCAGCTTGGTACCAAACGAAGGCTTGCCGAATGTCGGCAGTTGACCACCGGCAAGCGTTTGTCTCGCGCGCTGCGTTTCTTTGGTCATGCATTCCCCATCGCCCCAAGGCTTGCGTGCCTACGCTAAGCCGGGCGGGCGTCAATGACGATGACAGCAAAAGGGTGAGTGGTGCGGCGCGTGTTCAGGGGGAATGGCATGCCTTCACTAACATACCCGGCAATCAGCGTTTGTGGCCAGTTTCCATCCAGGCCAGAAAGCGCCCGAGAGGCAACAGCCACGCCAGACCGAAGAATAGATACACCAGACTCTGGGCTACGGTGGGCCAGCCCGCGATGAATTGCGGCACATAGCGGGCCACAACCAGAGCATACACAATTAATCCGAATAGGATTAGCAGTACGCCGACAGGAACGCGCCATTTGGGTTCTTCGTTCATGCGAATGGTCCGTAGAACCGGGTTGGCGTCACGATAGCAGTAAGAGAACGGTCATGTGGTTCCACCGGTAAACTGTCAGCCAGTTGTACATCCCATGCCAGCCCAATTGATTTCGCTGCAGTATTATCTGCTAGCCAGCGGTCGTAATGCCCGCCGCCCTGACCCAGCCGCTCTCCATCGCGGGTGAAGGCCACAAGTGGGACAAACAGAATGTCAGGTACGGCAATCGGGCACTGCGTTGAAGGTTGCGGAACCGAATAGGGGCCTTCCTCCAAAACGCCTTCAGCGAAAGGATCGTCGTAAGCGGCAAATTCCATCGACTTATCGGGACCGGTAAACCGGGGGAGGGCCAATGCATGGCCATGCTCGTGAAAGAACTTCGCATAAGCGGTAGTCGGCGCTTCAGCTCCGGTCGCCGCATACAGCCCGATTGTCGCGTCGTTGGGAATTAGTTCAAGCAGTGGCGCAGGCGGACGATGGAAGAGTAAGGCACGGATGCTTTGTGGTTGCGCCTGAAAGTGATCGCGACGCGCATCGCGGTAAGTTTTGCGGAGCGCCTGCTTTGTATCCATCGGGTCCATGTGCTCTTGTGAAGGGAAAAAGTAGCGGAACCACCATGAGTCGTTTGCCGGGAAATTCTCTGACGCAAAAACGTCAGGTGGGTGCCGTTTGCCCCGGTTCCCAGGTTCCACTCTGAAGAGCGCAGGGGCCCATGTTCCAGGGTAGGGACAGCTCCCTTTGGAAAGCTTATAGCCTCAGGAATGTTCCAATCGGGCTCGTGCCGGGCAGTTCCGCCGACCTCTATTTAGCTGTACCCGCGCCTTTCCTCAAGCTTCTCGGCGGTTTCTTCGAGCAATAAGGCGAAACGTTCCAGCGCAGGGGCCAGATCGGGATCAGTGGCTAAACTGTTTTCGGGTTCTGGGGCAGCTGTTGGGGTCGCTTTGGCCTGCGCCAGTTCCTTGGTCAGGTTCGCAATTTGAGCCAGATGCCGGTTCTCTAAGGCTTCCCGATCCGTTTCCTTGCCGCGCAGGGCCGCTAATTCCTGGCGCACATCGTTGGCATGTTCCGCAGCGCTCTGCTGGGCCGATTGCATCCGGTCTAGTTCCTGCTCCAGTTCCGCAATGCGCGCCATCATGACGTCACCTTGCCCCTTCAGCGTATCGGCGTCGCGTAATTGCTGTGCCTTCTCAGCACGGTAGGCATCGAATCCGTCCTGTAGTTTGCGCTTGTCAGATTCTACAGAAGCAGTTGCCTTGCGCGCTTCGTGCAACTCATCGGCCAGTTGCAGGGCGGCAAACAGCAAATTCTGCGTATAACGTGGGCCCATCTCAACGAATTTTTCGTCGATGGTCGCCCCCAGGTTACGCACATGCTCTTCCTCGCCCGTTTCGCAAGTGATGGCATAAGTCTGTCCGCCGACGACCAGTTCGATGGTGTTCATCGTTCCAACTTCCCGACCACATCGTCGATCCGGCGTATCTGGGCAGCGACTTCCTCCCGCAAAGCTTCGTGCTGAACGACCAGTTGGGAAACCGAAGGCGGGATCTGCGCGCTGCCCGAAGGATTATCGGGTTCGTCCGCAGCCTTTGCGATGCGGGAGAGTGCGGTTTCGATCCGCTGGATGAAGTTTTCGGTACGATCAGCTTGCATAACAGTAACTAATTTACTCCGACTTTGCTTCAAGAGCAAAGGTTTGCCGCGCCCTGTTGATAAATCGCATCAGGCAGCGCTGTACCATCCCTGTAACGTTAGCCCGCCTTGACCTTGTGCGGCGGCACGGCGAAGGCTTCCCAAAGGCCGAATCGCGCCCGCCAGAGGCGCGTTGCCGATGCAGGAGACGTCCGTCTAATGAGCCCCGATTCCGCGAGCAAAGATCGCGCCAGCCTTACACAGATGGCAAATGCCGTTCGTGCGTTATCAATGGATGCGGTGCAGGCCGCCAATTCCGGGCATCCCGGAATGCCGATGGGTATGGCCGATGTGGCCGCGGTTTTGTGGTCGCAGTTTCTGAAATTCGATCCAGCTGCGCCGGACTGGCATGATCGTGATAGGTTCGTGCTCAGCGCAGGGCACGGTTCCATGCTGATTTACAGCCTGCTGCATTTGTCCGGGTATGCCCAGCCGACGATGGATGACATCCGCAATTTCCGCAAACTGGGCAGCCCTTGCGCTGGACACCCTGAGAATTTCCTGTTGGACGGCGTGGAATGCACCACCGGCCCACTGGGCCAAGGTCTCGCAATGGCCGTCGGTATGGCGATGGCAGAGCGGCATCTGAATGCGCAGTTCGGGGATGATCTGGTCGACCACAAAACCTGGACGATCGCCGGGGACGGGTGCCTGATGGAAGGCATCAACCACGAAGCTATAGGATTGGCCGGACATCTTAAACTGGGCCGTCTGAACGTCCTATGGGACGACAATAGCATCACCATCGACGGCGCCGCGGATCTTTCCACCAGTGAGAATATTCGCGGCCGCTACGAGGCGACAGGCTGGCATACTGTCGAATGCGATGGTCACAATTTCGATGATATTGCGCGCGCTCTTGCAGAGGCCGAAGCCGATGACCGTCCTTCGCTTGTTGCGTGCCGCACCGTTATCGGACGCGGCGCCCCGACCAAGCAGGGAACCAGTGCAACGCACGGTGCCCCCTTGGGAGACGAAGAAATCGCAGGAGCCCGTGAAGCGTTGGGATGGGATGCAGCGCCCTTCAATATTCCGAAAGAAGTGCTGGCAGACTGGCGCGCTACCGGTGAGGCGGGTGCAAAAGAGCATGGCGAATGGGAGGCCCGCTTCCTGAACCACGACCAGCGTAGCGAATTCGAACGCCGCATGAAGGGTGACCTGCCAGAAACGGTATTCGGCAGCAATTATTTTGCCGGCCTCTATGTTGAACCGAAAAAGGTGGCGACCCGTGTTGCCAGCCAGATGGCGCTGGAGGAGATTAACCCCCGCGTTCCGGAAACATTCGGTGGCTCTGCAGATTTGACTGGATCGAACAACACCAAAACAGCTGGAATGGAACCCTTCACCGCAGACGCTTATGGAGAGCGTTACGGATATTACGGCATCCGTGAATTTGGCATGGCGGCGGCTATGAACGGCATGGCGTTGCATGGCGGGGTTATCCCCTATGGCGGCACATTCATGGTGTTCACCGACTACGCCCGCGGTGCGATCCGCCTCTCCGCGCTGCAACAGGCGCGCGTGATTTATGTCATGACGCATGATAGCATCGGGCTGGGGGAAGATGGCCCGACTCACCAGCCGGTGGAGCATTTGCAGTCCTTGCGCGCGATGCCCAACCTGCTCGTTATGCGCCCGGCGGATGTGATCGAAACGGGGGAATGTTGGGAGATTGCTCTGAAGAGCAAGGATCGCCCTTCGATCCTCGCGCTCAGCCGTCAGGGTCTGCCGCAATTGCGTCTGAAAGATGCAGGCGAGAATCTGTCGGCCAAGGGTGCTTACCGCCTGAAGTCTGCGGAAGCCGATAAGCGCGTCGTGTTGATTGCCAGTGGTTCTGAAGTATCACTCGCAATCGATTGCGCAAAAGAACTCGAGGCTGCGGGTATCGGCGCTGATGTAGTTTCGATGGTCTCGACTGAACTCTTCGATGAACAGTCTGACGAGTACCGCTCTGACGTTTTGCCAGCTGATAACGTTTTAAGGGTCAGCATCGAAGCAGGTACGACCTTCGGGTGGGAACGCTACACAGGGTTAGACGGGATCAATATCGGTATAGACCGGTTCGGCGCATCGGCCCCGGCAGGTGACCTTTTCGAAAAATTCGGTTTCACTGTGGACGCTATCGTTCCGCAGATAATGAATAAAATCAAAGCATAGGCAGGAGAAGTTTCATGGCAACTAAAGTTGCAATCAACGGTTTCGGACGTATCGGCCGCCTCTTGGCGCGCGCTTTGCTGGAGCGAGACGATCACGATCTGGAACTGGTCGCGATCAACGACCTGGCGGATACCAAGTCTAACGCTCTATTGTTCGGTTTCGATTCTACTCACGGCCGTTTCCCAGGGACAATCGAGCACGGCGACGGCGAAATGACCGTTAACGGCAAAAAAATTGCTGTTACTTCGGAGCGTGATCCCGGCAATCTGCCACACAAGGCAATGGGTATCGACATTGTGCTGGAATGCACCGGCTTTTTCCAGAGCGACGAAGCCTGCCGCCCGCATATCGCCGCTGGTGCCCGCAAGGTGCTGATCTCCGCCCCTGCGAAGGGCGTTTCCAAAACTATCGTGTACGGCGTAAATCAGGACAGCCTGACTGCGGAAGACGATATTGTCTCCAACGCCAGCTGCACCACCAACTGCCTTGCTCCTGTGGCCAAGGTGCTGAATGACACAGTCGGCATCGAACGTGGTTTCATGACGACGATACATAGCTACACCAACGATCAGCGTATGCTCGATCAGATGCATTCCGATATGCGCCGTGCGCGCGGCGGTGCACAGAATATGATACCGACCACCACGGGCGCTGCACGCGCTGTCGGCCTCGTTCTACCCGAACTTAACGGTAAGCTGGACGGATCATCCGTTCGCGTGCCGACACCCAACGTTTCCCTTATTGATCTGGTGTTTACGCCGAGCCGTGACACCAGTGTCGATGAACTCAATGGCGCGTTGAAGGCGGCTTCGGATGGCCCGATGAAGGGCGTTCTGGATTACACCGACCTGCCGCTGGTGTCCGGTGACTTCAATCACCATCCGGCCAGTTCTACCGTCGACAGCTTGGAAACAGCTGTGATGGAAGGCAAGCTGGCCCGCGTGGTTAGCTGGTATGACAACGAGTGGGGTTTCTCCAATCGTATGATCGACACCGCCGGAGTGATGGCCGGCCTGTGACGCAATTCAAAACTCTGGACGATCTTCCCACCGATCTTTCGGGCAAGGTTGTTCTTGTGCGGGTAGACCTGAATCTGCCTATGGAGGGTGGTTCAGCCACTGATGTCACACGGGTGGAGTCTGCAAAACCGACCATTCTAGAATTGGCGGACAAAGGCGCCAAAGTGCTGCTGCTCGCTCATTACGGACGCCCCAAGGGCCAGCGGCACTCAACCATGAGCACAAGCTGGGTGCAAGGTGATGTCGAGGAAGTCATCGGACGAGAGATCATGTTCATCCCAGAAGTCATGGGGCTGGTTGTAGAACAATCCATCGGCATTCTGGGCAATGGTGATATCGGCCTGCTCGACAATGTCCGGTTTTGGCCAGGCGAAGAAACGAACGACGCCGACTTCGCCGCTGGAATGGCTGCGCATGGGGACATCTATGTGAACGATGCGTTTTCCGCCGCGCATCGGGCCCATGCTTCCACTGAAGGCCTTGCGCACCTGCTGCCGTCCTACGCCGGCCGCGCTATGGAGGCCGAGTTGAAAGCTTTGGACGTGGCGCTCGGCAAGCCGGAAACGCCGGTTGCGGCAGTGGTGGGCGGCGCCAAAGTGTCATCGAAACTCGATGTATTGCATAATCTGGTAGGCAAGGTTCAGCACCTGATTATCGGCGGCGGTATGGCCAACACCTTCCTCGCCGCACGCGGCGTGGATGTGGGTAAATCTTTGTGCGAACATGATCTGGCGGACACGGCCAACGCCATCATGGACAAGGCCGATCAAGCAGGGTGCACCATCCATTTGCCGTATGACGTTATGGTGGCAAAGGAATTTGCAGCAAACCCAGTTTCTTTGCGCGTCTGCAATGTGCACGAAGTGGCCGCAGACGAGATGATCCTAGACATCGGACCGCAGGCTGTTGAAGCCTTGGCCGATGTTCTTAAAAACTGCCGCACTCTGGTATGGAATGGTCCGCTAGGGGCATTTGAAACGGCGCCTTTCGACGAGGCAACAGTCGCTCTGGCCAAGACCGCAGCTGCCCTGACTCAGGACGGCTCGCTGGTCTCTGTGGCAGGCGGCGGGGATACGGTCGCTGCCCTCGCTCATGCCGGTGTGAAGGACGATTTTACATTCGTTTCAACGGCAGGCGGCGCCTTTCTCGAATGGATGGAAGGTAAGGTCCTGCCCGGAGTCGCGGCGCTGCAAAGCTGATAGGGATGACAGGAACAGCGGAGCCTTCCCCAACAATCCGACGAATAGTCATTGTCGGCGGCGGGACCGCTGGCTGGATGACGGCGGCGGGATTATCACGTTCGCTGGGCGGCCTTGGTCTGTCGATCACTCTTGTAGAATCCGACGCAATCGGCACGGTGGGCGTGGGCGAAGCGACCTTGCCGCACATCCGAGATTTCAACCGGATAGTTGGGATCGACGAGCGCGACATGATGTCCCGCACTGCCGCGACCATCAAGTTGGGCATTGAATTTCGTGACTGGGGCAGGCCTGGCGATCGATATATGCATCCGTTCGGTACGTACGGAGAAACCATCGGGCCTGCTCCGTTCCATCATTACTGGCTGAAGGAACGTGCTAATGGCGGCCAGACGGCGGCGCTCGGCGATTATTCCTTGCCCATTGTTGCCGGTTGGAATGGTCGGTTCGAACCTCCTTCTGCGCAGGAAGGTATGCTGGCTTACAATTACGCCTTCCAGTTCGATGCGGGGCTGTATGCGGCCTATCTGGCGGATGTAGCTCAGGCTGCGGGGGTAAAGCGGCAGGAGGGGCGCATTGTCGAAACTCGACGATCGGACGCTGGAGACATTGTGTCTGTGGTGCTGGATTCGGGGCAGGTCATAGAAGGCGATCTGTTCGTCGATTGCTCGGGCTTTCGCGCCTTGTTGATCGAGCAGGAATTGCAGACCGGGTTCGAGGATTGGAGCCACTGGCTGCCATGCAACCGTGCTTGGGCTGTCCCCTGCGCGATCGGCGCCGAATCCACGCCGTTCACCCGCGCAACCGCGCGCGATGCGGGTTGGCAATGGCGTATCCCGTTGCAACACCGAATTGGGAATGGGCACGTTTATTGCGAGCGGTATTCTACCGATCAGGGTGCGCTGGATGTGCTGATGGGAAATTTGGAAGGCACACCGATTGCTGAGCCCCGCCAGCTGGTATTCAAAACCGGCAAGCGGCGACAGATGTGGAACCGCAATGTAGTGGCCATAGGCCTGTCGGGCGGATTTCTTGAGCCTCTCGAATCAACCAGCATCGATCTCATTCAGACGGGTATTCTGAAGCTGATCGACCTGTTCCCTACCGACCGGTGCGAGTTGGCGGATGTAAGCGAATACAACCGGCTGATGGATCTTGAATATGGGCGCATCCGGGATTTCCTACTGCTGCATTATGTCGCAAACCAGCGGGAAGGTTTACCGTTCTGGGACGATATGCGGCACATGGAATTGCCAGCAAGTCTCGCTGCAAAAATGGATGCTTTCCGGTCGCGCGGTCTGACCCCCGACTATTCAGACGGGCTGTTTTTGCTCCAGAGTTGGTTGTCGGTATTTATCGGGCAGAACATCATACCGGAAACGCTGGACCCGCGTGTAGATACAATGTCCGCCGGCGAACGGCAGGCTCATCTGGAGCGCATCCATTCGACTCTTCTTGAGAGCGCGGAAGGAATGGAAGAGCATCTTTCTTTCATCCACCAATACGGCGCGAGCTTTAAGCAGAGCGGGGCGTAATGAGCAGCGCGGTCCACACTATTGTTCTGGCCGGTCGCTCAGCCGACGTGTGGCCGGTTGCCGCCTTACTGGAACGCGAATTGCCCCCTCGTATAAAGCTTCATGTAATCGAAGATGGCGGAATTTATGGTCCTCGGGGTGCAACGGTTCCTCTCGGCAGTGGCTATCACACGCGAACAGGGATCGATTGCGCTACTCTGCTGGAACATTGCGATGCGGCATTATCTCTGGGGAGTGTGCTGGAGAACTGGCGCGGCGAAGGCAGCCGCTTTGTCACCGCGCCATCGGGCACGCTGCCGGCAGTTGGCGGTGTGGCCCTGCATCAGTTGCTTCTGAAGATGGCTGCCGGGAACGCTGATTTCGGACAAAGCTTTGCGCCGTTCCGTTTTGCTGCGCGCGCTGCGGAGGCTGGGAAGATGGCGCTTCCAGCTGATGCGCCGGATTCGCCGCTGGCAATGCTCGGGCCGCAGGTGAGCTTCGACCGCGGGAGATATGCCGCGATGCTGCGCGCGCGATGCGAAGGTGCTTGCACGATTTCCAAGGGCAGGGTTGCGGCGGCACAGATTAATGGCTGCGGCGACATTGGAAGCGTGACGCTGGATTCGGGCGCGAAGATACCGGGTGATTTCTTTGTGGACTGCTCCGGTGATCTAAGTGACGTTGCGGGGTGCCCGGAGGATTTGAGGCCTTTGCAGATTGTGCCATTTGGGCAGGTCGCAACAATTGCGCTTGTGGCGGATCGCAAGCCTGTAATGCCTATTTATCGCGCTCAGGAGGATGGTCTGCTGGCGATCACGCCCACGGCAAGCGGTCAACTGCTTACCTTCGCTTGCTCAACAGAAACGACTGAGGAGACTATTCTGCAATTCACGAGTGAGAGCGCCGTTATAGCAACTGTCGGAAATGGCTGCACCGACACGCCATGGCTGCACAATTTGGTTCGGCTCGGTACGGCATCGGTACAAATTGGCTCCATGCTGTCGGCGGACATAGTGCTTCTTCAGGCGCAGTCGCTTTTGTTGGCCGATTGCTTGCCAGTGCGGTCACAAATGCAAGCGGAAGCGGATGCTTTCAATCGCAAGCACGCCGAGACGGTGCGCGGTATTACAGATTTCGCCTTCGCACCGTTGTATTTGGGAGCGCACGCAGGCTTGGTGTGGGAGGAAGTGCGCGCCTCTCCGCCTCCACACAGCCTCCAGATCCGCATCGACCAGTTTCGCAGCCGTGCGCGCGTTCCCTCGTTCGAGCGTGATTATGCCGACGAGCAGACCTGGACCGAGTTGCTGTTCGGAATGGGCCTACAACCGTCTGGCTATGATCGCCGGGCCGATACCATCCCGCCCGCGCATATCGAGCGTGTTCTAAATACGATCCGTCAGCAACTGGATGGGGCTCTGGCGCGTATGGAGACGCGAACAAACTTTTTGCGCCGATTCGCCTAACGATATTCAGGATTCGGTGCGTCGAACCGGCGCCCTTCTTTCCATAGTTCCGGCAAATTGCCGTGGGCCGGAATTCCGCCAGCATCCTTTAGTATCCGCGCCATGTGCAGCATATTCCAAGCAGCAAAAGTCGTGTTGCGACGGGTGAAATCATTGTCGAAGCCAACATAACCTTCGCTATCTTCGAGGGGGTCGCCATAGCTCGGGCCGGGTCCTGCTTCGCCGATCCAGCCCGCATCGGCTTGCGGTGGAATGGTGTAACCTACATGTTGCAGCGAATAGAGAGTGCCCATTGCGACGTGCTTGATACCGTCTTCGTTGCCAGTGACGATGACCCCGCCGACTTTGCCATAATAGGCGTATTGACCCTTGTCGTTGGTCTGGCCGGAATGGGCATATAGCCGCTCTATCAGTTGCTGGCAGACACTGCTTTTCTCGCCCAGCCAGATCGGTGTGCCGATTACGAGAATGTCTGCGGCCTTCACCTTTTCCCATATGTCAGGCCAGTCGTCCCTTTCTGCCCCATGCTCGGTCATGTCGGGATAGACGCCGTGGGCTATGCAGTGATCGACCAGACGCACCTGCTCCAGAGAGACTTCGTTGCGAACCATGATTGCCTCGATCATGCCAAGCAATTTGTCCGTGTGCGATCCCTGCGGAGATGGCTTGAGTGTGCAGTTGATGGTCAGCGCTTTCAGGTCGCTGAAGTCGGATAGGTTCTCATCACATAGTCGTTCCTGAGTCTTATCGAGCATTCTGGCCTCCTTTGGGTATTCCAATACTACGCGCGGCAGTGGGAAAGGTTACGCGGCTCGAGTTGCAGGCCCTGTTGCGACGGGGGGCAACGCTGGCTAAAGGGCCTGCCATGAATAATGATGCGCGCATTCAGGCGGCGCCCGTTTTCTTTGAGGACCAAGACAGATGAACTTCGATCAGATGAAAGCCAAAATGGCGCAGGGCGACGGCTTTATTGCGGCATTGGATCAGTCCGGCGGTTCCACACCAAAGGCGCTGGCTGGTTATGGCGTGGCTGAAGACGAATGGTCCGGCGACGAGGAAATGTTCGCCAAGATCCACGAAATGCGTTGTCGTATTGTGGAAAGCGCGTCCTTTACCGGCGACAAAGTGGTCGGCGCGATCTTGTTTGAAAAGACAATGGAAGGTTGCAACCCCGAAGGCATTCCCATCCCTCAACGTCTGGCGGGCAAGGGTATCGTTCCTTTCCTGAAGGTCGACAAAGGAATGCATGACACTGCCAACGGTGTGCAATTGATGAAGGAAATGCCCGAGTTGGATGCAAATTGCGAGCGGGCGAAGGAATTGGGCGTGTTCGGCACGAAAATGCGCAGCGTCATCCACGAAGCGGATGAAACCGGCGTGGCCGACAATGTCCGCCAGCAAATGGATTTCGGCCTGCAAATTTTGGGCAATGGTCTGGTCCCAATTCTGGAGCCTGAAGTGAGCCTCAAAAGCGAGAGCCGTCCGCAGGCCGAGGCTCAGCTTCTCGCCGCAATGCTGGACCAGTTAAACCGTGTGCCCGACGGCCAGCAAGTGATGTTAAAGCTTACTATCCCGAGTGAGCCCGATACTTACAAAGCGCTAACCGAACATCCCAAAGTACTGCGCGTGGTAGCTCTGTCCGGCGGGTATTCGCGCGAGGAGGCCTGCACCGAGCTGGCCAAAAACCACGGTATGATCGCCAGTTTCAGCCGTGCCCTTCTGCAAGAATTGCGTGCGCAGATGGATGATGCGCGCTTTGATGAAGCTCTGTCGAGCGCAATTGACGCGATCTACACCGCGAGTAAGCAGCCGGGCTAACGATGTGGGGGCTTGGCGGTTCTCCGTCATTACCTGCCACTTTAGCTAGGCCTTTTAAAGGAGAAGCGATACTTCGTTTCGTCCGTTTCGCTATCGGTAGTGCGTTCTGGCGTTGCGGAGACCAGCTTTACCGGCATGCCGTGCGTTTCATACTCTTCGCCAAGGGTAAGGTTGGTCGTATCGCGCCAGCCGTCACCATCGATTTGCGCCTTTAGAATGACCCGTCCGGCCCAAGCGCAGCGCGCATTAACCGGGCAACGGGAATCTTCGACCAGTTTCTTAGGTGTCACGCTCACACTTCCCACTCGCACCGGCCGGTCGATCCCGACCTGAAACCCCTCTGGCGCAGGGGCAGTGGGTACCTGATTTCCTGCGGGGACCACGGCGCATCCGGCCAAAAGGAGCATCGGGGCTAGTAAGGGGCCGCGTATTGTCATGATGTCGGAGTGAGCCTTTGATAATTGCCGAGAGGTGAATGGTGACGTATGCGCGCTCTGAGGTTAGGGAAGCGTCCATGCCCGACAATACATCCGTTTATGCACCCGCCTGCCAACTCTACCTTATCTCTCCGCCCTATGTAGGCGGCAATTTTCCCGAGCGGCTCGGGCGTGCTCTAGATGCCGGCAAGGGACTGATCACTGCTTTCCAGTTCCGTGTAAAGAATGTGGACCAGCATGAGGCGGCACGGCTTGCTTCGCCGTTGCAGGCAATTTGCTCTGCACGGGATGTGGCCTTCATCGTCAACGACGATCCCGCATTGGCCCGCCGACTGGACGCCGATGGTGTCCATTTGGGGCAGGGTGACGGGGATCCGCGCGACGCCCGCGATGAGCTCGGAACCCAAGCACAGATCGGCGTAACCTGCCATGATAGCCGCCATTTTGCGATGGAGGCGGGGGAGGCAGGAGCGGATTATGTGGCCTTCGGAGCGTTTTTCCCAAGCACGACCAAGGAAACAGAGCATCGTCCAGAGCCGGAAATCCTCGAATGGTGGTCCGGCGTTTTCGAGATCCCATGCGTCGCCATTGGAGGCATAACGCCAGCAAATTGTCAGCCGCTTGTCGCCGCCGGTGCAGATTTTCTGGCCGTTTCGGGCGCTGTCTGGGGTGGAGACGAGGTGATAGTTATAAACGCATTCGCTTCAGCAATGGCGCAGGCGAACGCGCACAAGCCAGCGCAGTAATCTGCTAGCGCGTGATTTCCTGCGCTCGATGGTCTATTGGACAAATATGAAATTTTTTGATCGTCTTCTCACCATCGTTATCACGGCCACGCTGACATCGGCAGTGTGGATTGTTGCCGGTGGAAGCCTGATCGAAAACGCCACGGGTGAAGGGCAGCGTGACAGTGTCCGCCCGGCCGATGCCGCGCCCAGCCCTTCGGCAAGTGGGGTAGTGATTGCAGGCCAGGCGGGCAATGATGCCGAAAACGGTCGCAAGATTGCTCCGCCGCTCGATTCAAACAATGTCTCGGCTCCGACGGATAGCGAGATTGCTCAATTGGTGGTACCTGTTCTGAATGTCCGACGTAGCGATCTTACCGATACCTACTCGGCCTCGCGCACCGGCGGTGATCGCCTACACGAAGCAATCGACATTATGGCTCCCAACGGAACCTCGGTTATTGCGGCCGGTCCAGGCGAGATAGAGAAACTGTTCAGTTCCGATGCAGGGGGCCTGACGATCTATGTTCGCTCTACAGACGGACAGACGATTCATTATTATGCGCATCTGGAAGAATATGCGCCGGGCCTGCGTGAAGGAATGCGTGTTCGGCGCGGCCAGCGGATAGGTTCCGTCGGCAGTTCAGGTAATGCAGAAGCGGATGCACCGCATCTGCACTTTGCTATTTTGCGTACCACCAAGGATGCCGAGTGGTGGGAGCCTGCCAATGCGATCAATCCATACCCGCTGCTGACTGGTAAGACCGCTCAGCAGCGATCTGACGGACCGGACTGACGTAGGTTCAGCCGGCAGACCGGCTTCGCACACAGCGCAGTCGGCCAAGTTCTCCATCGGCCTCGCGCTTTTGCAGAATACTTTTGGTACGCCGTTCCAGCCGTACACCCTTCATAGGGCCGCGGGTAAACGTCACCATCTTTGCCGTAGCCAGATAAGTTCCGCTGCCATCAGTACTGGTATAACTTGAAGCATTGCCGATAACGAAATCCATTGCCTCGACCGGTAGCCAGGCCTGGCCCGCTGCACTGCCGGGCACTGAGCAGCGATACTGGCCCAGCGGCAATGTCTCCAGCTTGCCTGCGGGCTGGGCAAGGGCAGGGCCGCCGCTAACCAGTGCCAAACTGGCTGCCAGAGCACAGATGATATGGATTGCGTGGTTCTTCATGGATCGGGAGAATATCATGTCAGCCGCCATATCGCCACACTCCTTGCCGCAAGCTGACCCAGCAGCTAATGCACGACTGTAATTTCGGGTCTGACCGCTTTGTCCGGCCCGTTTTCTCCAGATTTACGAGGCACACTTTCATGAAAATGAGCGGCGTGGACATCCGTCCCGGAAACATCATCGAATATGAAAAAGGCATCTGGAAAGTTGCCAAGATCCAGCACACCCAGCCCGGGAAGGGTGGTGCATATATGCAGGTCGAGATGAAAAACCTTGAGGACGGGCGGAAAACCAACGTTCGCTTCCGGAGCGCCGACACGGTAGAGAAAGTCCGCCTTGAAACACAAGATTATCAGTTCCTGTATGCGGATGACGATATGCTGGTGTTCATGGATCAGGACACCTTTGAGCAGATCAATCTGCCCGCCGATCTGCTGGGCGATGCGCGCGCGTTTCTAACCGACGGTATGACCGTGAAGCTGGAACTTTGGGAAGAAAAGCCGATTTCGGTGGCCTTGCCCGAGCAGGTAGAGGCAACCATTACCGAGGCAGATGCCGTGGTCAAGGGGCAGACCGCTTCCTCCAGTTACAAACCTGCAGTACTGGAAAACGGCGTGCGAGTGATGGTCCCGCCCCACATCGAAAGCGGCACGAAAATTGTCGTCGACGTTTATGAGCAAACCTACGTCGGCAAGGCGAGCTAAAACCTCATGTCTATGTATTCAGGACTAGTGCGCGTCATGGAGCGTGCCGCACGCAAGGCGGGCGGTAAACTGCGCCGCGATTTCGGCGAAGTCGAACACTTGCAGGTGAGCCGTAAGGGCCCTGCGGACTTCGTGACCAAAGCTGACCAGATTTCCGAGCGAACGCTTTATGATGAGTTGCTGGCGGCGCGGCCCGACTGGGGTTTCGTGCTGGAAGAAGGCGGCATAATCGAAGGTGATCCGACCAAGCCGCGCTGGATCATCGATCCGCTCGACGGGACCAGCAACTTTCTCCACGCAATCCCGCACTTTGCGATCTCCATCGCTGTGCAGGAGCCCAAACTGGGCGGCGCGGGGATGAGTGGTGATCCATGGGGCGAAGTAACTGCCGGGGTGGTTTATCAGCCGATAACAGATGAAACCTACTGGGCCGAGAAAGCGCGTGGTGCGTGGTTGCAGGACAAGCGTCTGCGGGTGTCATCCCGCAAGGGACTTTCTGAAGCATTGATCGCCACCGGAATTCCGTTTCAGGGCCATGGCGACTTCGCCGAATGGGGGCGCATTTTTGGAGCCATCGGCCCAGAAGTAGCAGGTATTCGCCGATACGGCGCGGCCTCACTCGATCTTGCGTGGCTGGCAGCAGGCCGATTCGACGGTTTTTGGGAAAGCGGGCTGAAGGATTGGGATACGGCCGCAGGATGTCTGCTGGTCCGCGAGGCGGGCGGTTTTGTGTCCGATTTTCGTGGCCGGTCAGAGCCAATTCACTCGCGCCAAGTGCTGGCCGCAAACGATGCATTGCACTCGCGTTTGCACAAACTCTTGGCAAATGCCCTCAAGTAAGGCTATCCGCGCGCCGTCTTCATGGTGCGCCCCTGTGGTGGAATTGGTAGACGCGCTCGACTCAAAATCGAGTTCCTAACGGAGTGCCGGTTCGAGTCCGGCCAGGGGCACCATTTTTTCTTTCGATGCGGTTCCATGATCGACCGTGTGGCGCACCCGCCCTTGCTCCTGTAACCTTCAGCGAATTTAGACCGAAGTACGCGCCAAAAGACGCGTCCGGGTCCGCATGAAACTGGGAAACAAACAATGACATTCACCATTCGGCGCGGCGCCTTGATTGTTGCGGCCGCATTGTTCGGCACGGCGCTCACTCAGGTTTTCTACATAACCATCGTATCGAATTCCGCAGGCGAGACATTGCGGCGGGTCACATGGGTCACCGAAATGGCGCTGTTTACTATTCCCGCCATCGTTGCACTGGTGCTGGCCAACCGCGACAGGGTGCATCCACTTGCGTGGGCGGCGATTGCAGTGGGCGGTCTGGTCAATCTGATACAGGTTGGCATGGGTTTGGCGATATTCGGCCCAGCGCGGGAAGCGGCCGATGAAGCCATATTTCAGAGTGTCCTTCAGGGTGCATTCTTCCTGTACTTCCACGGTAAGGCGATGTTCGCTCTGGCGGCAATCGGCTTTGGCGTTTCTGCATTTACCAGCGGCGGTGGATTGGCAAAGGGGGTGGGCGCGATAGGTATTCTGGCAGGTATTGCTGCTGCAGTGCTGTGCCTGCTGGGAATGGCCAACGGCATGGCCTGGACGCAGCCGGCGGGCGCTGCCGGCACGCTGGCTACCGCGCTCCTCGCCATCCTGATCGTGATGACAATTGTGGATGAGGGTGCAGGATAAGCGGGTGTCACGAAGTGAAGTTGGCAGGCTAGAACTATGTGGCGGGCGGAAGGTTCGGCGCATAGTTTCGTTAAAACGCTTGCGCTCGCTGGCTGACTAAGGGATTCACGATCCCGTCATATGATACCTCCCCCATCACCCCATGCCATTGCCGCCATGGTCGTCACCGTGGCGATGTTTATCGCGTTCGTGCGTGGACGTATTTCGACAGAGATTGTGTCGCTGCTGACGATCGCGGTAATTGCCGTGGGTCTGTATTTTTTCCCGCTGGAGGGAGCCAGACCAACGGACGGTCTGATTCTCGCGTTTGCGGGTTTCGGACATTACGCGCTCATCACGATCTGCGCACTGATGGTGATGGGCAGGGGACTGGTGGTCACGGGCGCGCTGGAACCTGCGGCCCGCCTTTTGGAACAGGTGTTCAAATACAACCTGCAGGTCGGCCTGCTGGTCAGCCTGATTATCGCCTTTGTCCTGTCGATGGGCATAAACAACACGCCGGTTCTGGTCCTGCTGATCCCGATTTTCGTTACGCTCGCCGCGCGCGGAGCGCTGCCTGCATCCAAAGCCCTGATTCCCCTAAACGCGGCCTCGCTTATTGGGGGCGTGGCAACCACTATTGGAACATCGACGAACATTCTTGTCGTCTCGATAGCCGTGGATTTGGGAATGCCGAGAATGGACGTGTTCCATTTTACACCCATTGTGCTGCTCGCCGGTGCAGTCGCATTGCCATATCTGTGGTTGGTGATGCCGCGCCTGCTGAAAGACAACCGGGTCGAGGACGAGCATACCGACAGGCATTTCACAACGCGTCTGCGCATTGGCCAGGGCAGCGAACTAGTTGGCCTTAAGGCATCCGAGATCGAAGCGCGCCTGCCCGAAGACGTAAAATTCGTGAATGCCCCCACAGGCGTTCTGCAGGTGCAGCAGAGGCTCCTGCTATCGGGGACACATGACGGCATTGAAGAGGCGATGCGCGTATTGGAGGGCGAGATAGCGCCCACTTGGGTCCTGGACCGTATGCAGCGTCAAGCGAGCGCGCAGAAAGCTGACATCGCTGTGGTCGAAATGGCCATCACAGCGGACAGTCGGCTGATCACACGCACGTTGCCCAGCTCTGGCATTGCCGACCTGCACGGCGTTGCCGTTATCGGCATCCACCGGCCCGAGCGCTTGGTCGGAGAGGAGCGCAAATACAGCGATGGTGGCGATCTTCGGATGGTGGAAGGGGATGTCCTCCTCGTCATGGGACTACCCGATGATTTGCAGGAATTTGCTCGTAGCGACAATCTGCTGATGCTTGAGGGAATGCGTGAACTGCCTCGCCGTTCGAAAGCGTGGCTCTCGGCAGGCATTATGGGCGGCACCATTGGCCTTGCTTCCATCGGCCTAATCCCGATTGCGATTGCCGCTTTGGCCGGTGCTATCCTGATGTTCGTAACAGGATGTGTAAAGTTCGACCGTGTGGGCCGCGCGTTGTCCGGCCAAGTCATCGTGCTGATTGCTGCGAGCATCGCCATAGGAAGGATTATCGATGAAAGCGGCGCGGCAGACTGGCTGGGGCTGGTTCTGGCCAACGGTTTGCAGTTCATGGCACCTGCTGCCGTGCTGGCGACGATCATGATCTTCGTCACCTTCCTGACCAACTTCGCTTCCAATGCAACGGCCGCCACCGTTGGAACACCGATTGCCTTCAGCATCGCCAACCAGCTTGGCCTTCCGGCAGAGCCTCTGGTGCTGGCTGTGCTGTTCGGATGCAATCTGTGTTACGCCACGCCTATTGCGTACCAGACCAATATGCTGATCATGGCAGAGGGGTCTTACGAATTTAAGGATTACATCCGCACCGGCGTGCCGCTGGTCATCATCATGGTGGTAACGCTGTCGTTCCTGCTGGTGATGACTTACGATATGTAGATTGGTGATATGCAGCATGGCGGCGTGTGGAATTGCTGCATGGCCCGCTTGTGCAACACCATCCGCAATGTACAAACAGTAGGCAGGTTGTGATTCACGCCCGTATGCCAACTTCGCGTTTTGGGCCAAAATCATTTCCGGCGAAGGGTTCTGCCGAAAATTCGGGGATCAGGCAGAATGCGCCGCATCAACTTTGTGTTTTGTTAGGTAAATAACGGGGAAGCGATATGGGCATGATAGCAGCAAAGCGTTGGTTGATCGGGGCAGCAGCTCTTTCATTGGCAGCTAGCGTTTCGGCGGGGGCACAGGACGAGACTCTTCGCCGCGATCTGGCTGCTGATATGCCCGAACTGATGGAGCTATACCGCGATCTCCATGCGACTCCCGAACTAAGTTTCGAAGAGGTCGAAACCGCCAAGAAGCTTGCCTCACGAATGCGCGCAATGGGCTTTGAAGTGACCGAAGGCGTCGGCAAGACCGGAGTGGTCGCGATGATGAAGAATGGCGCTGGCCCCACGGTGATGCTGCGCGCCGATATGGACGGTCTTCCAGTGGTGGAACAAACCGGTCTGCCGTATGCGTCCAAACAGATGGCCATACCTGCATCGGGCGTAGAAACCGGCGTCATGCATGCTTGCGGCCATGATACCCATATGACGGGTTGGATCGGCGCTGCGCAGCTGCTGGTTGATCGAAAAAACGATTGGTCGGGCACTCTCATGATGATCGCGCAGCCGGCAGAGGAGCTGGGCGAGGGTGCTCCGGCGATGCTGGAGGATGGTCTGTATGAGCGGTTCGGCACACCGGATTTTGCGATCGCGTTCCACGACGCAGCGCAGTTTCCTGCCGGAATGATCGGCTATTCCCCCGGCTTTGCCCTCGCCAACGTCGATAGCGTGGATATTGTAGTGCCCGGTATCGGCGGGCACGGCGCGTATCCTCATACCGCTAAAGACCCGGTGGTGCTGGCAAGTGCTATCGTGATGAAGCTGCAGACGCTTGTCAGCCGCGAAAGCTCTCCGCTTGATCCGGCTGTAATTACCGTGGGGAGTTTCCATGCCGGGGCGAAGCACAACATTATTTCCGACGAAGCAAAATTGCAGCTGACGGTTCGCAGCTACAGCGACGAATCTCGCAAGATGTTACTTGACGGTATTATTCGCGTGGCGATGGGCGAAGCGATGGCAGCGGGAATGCCGGATGATAAAATGCCGACGGTCACGATTGCCGATCAATACACACCTGCCACCTACAATGACCCTGACTTTACCGAAACGATTATGGCTGGTTTTGGTGAGCGGTTCGGTGCCGACCGGGTTATGCAGGTGCCCAGCGTAATGGGCGGCGAGGATTTCGGCCAGTTCAGACGTTATTCGCCCGATGAAGTGCAATCGCTTATTTTCTGGGTTGGCGGAGTGCCGCAGGAGCAGTTCGATGCAGCGCAGCGCGGGGAAGGCACCCTGCCTTCGCTGCACAGCCCGTACTGGGCTCCCGATGCTGAGAAGGTAATCGCGACAGCGGCAGAGGCTCTGGCCGATGCTACATTGCGTCTGATGCCCGCTGGTGGTGAGTAGGCGGCGTTGCTGCAGGTTAAGGGCGGGAAGAGCCGGGCGCATCTGACGATGGTGCAGTGCGTCCGGACCGGCGCAGGGATTGCTCGCTGATATGGGCTATTGTTGCTTGGTCGGGCTGGCTGGATTGCAGTCGGGCCAATAGCCGCTTGCGTTGTTCGGGTGGCAGCATTTCAAAGTCGCTCTGGCTCATACCCAGTCGTACCCAAGGCATATCTTTCTCTGCCTGAGAACCCGGATTGATAATACTGGAATTCCTGCCACCGGAGTGGCCGACCCAGCTGTCATCACCAAAAACGCCGACGATGTCTCCGGAGTGCGAATTGTCAATCAGACTTCCGCTAGCGACGATCGCGTCGCTCTGCTGTTGTAGTTCGGCCCCGGACTGATGCTCCTCGACAGCAGCCACGACTTCGCGGCGGCTATCTGAATCGGCCATCAACGCGACGGCGATCGTGATAACCACCGTCACTGCAGCAAAGTGACGATACATCTTTGCCGCATTCGGCGTAGCTTTAGTCTTTCGTACCATGCCTCTGTGATTACCAGCGGCATGTTAAGCAATTCTATTGAAGCGGTTCGGAGGCAGCCCAATAAAAAAAGCGGCCGACGGATTGCTCCGCCGACCGCCGGTCTCCTCCCCAGGAGATGTGATTTGGTTTTATCCGTAATTGCCCAGACGGTGATGCAGGGCATTGATCTTGGCCAATTCTTCCCGATCTTCGGTCGCCTTCGCATGGCTTTCCAGCGCACGTCTCAGCAATTTGAAGTCGGCAGTCGACAGCAGCGCACGGGCACGGCCCGGTTCTTTTGTCGGAGGTGTACCTTCGGTCATTATCTTTCTCCCGATCCCGCTGCTTATGCTGCGGCGAACTGGTTCATAGTATTATCCTTGCCGCCTGCCTTCAATGCAGCTTCCCCGGCAAAGTACTCTTTATGCTCATCGCCGATGTCCGAACCGGCCATGTTCTGGTGCTTCACGCAGGCAATACCCTGGCGAATTTCTTCGCGCTGGACCTGTTTGACATAACCCAGCATCCCTTCTTCGCCAAAGTAGCGCTTGGCGAGATTATCTGTGCTGAGCGCGGCCGTGTGGTAGGTTGGCAGGGTAATCAGGTGATGGAAGATACCAGCCTGCGACGCCGAATCCTTCTGGAAAGTGCGAATGCGCTCGTCCGCTTCCTTCGCCAGATCGGTATCGTCGTAATTCGCACTCATCAGGCCAGAACGATCAAAAGCGGATACGTCTTTGCCCTCTGCTTCCCATGCATCGAACACCTGTTGGCGGAAGCTGAGTGTCCAGTTGAAGCTGGGCGAATTGTTGTACACCAGTTTGGCATTGGGAATGACTTCGCGAATGCGGTTCACCATGCCGCCAATCTGGCCGATATGGGGTTTCTCGGTTTCGATCCATAGCAGGTCGGCACCGGCCTGAAGGCTGGTGATGCCATCCAGAACGCAGCGGTCTTCACCTGTTCCGGAGCGGAACTGATAGAGGTTCGACGGAAGACGTTTGGGGCGCAGCAGTTTACCTTCGCGGCTCAGGAAGACATCGCCGTTCTTAATTGCGTTGGGCGAGACCTCCTCACAATCAAGGTAGCTGTTGTACTGGTCACCCAGATCTCCTTCTTCCTTGGTGTAGGCGATCGACTTTGTCAGACCAGCGCCAAGCGAGTCTGTGCGGGCGACAATGATGCCGTCTTCTACGCCCATTTCGAGGAAGGCATAACGCAGCGCGCGGATCTTTTGATGAAATTCCTCGTGCGGCACGGTGACCTTGCCATCCTGATGGCCACACTGTTTTTCATCAGAGACCTGATTTTCGATCTGCAGGGCGCAGGCGCCGGCTTCGATCATCTTCTTGGCGAGCAGATACGTAGCTTCGGCGTTGCCGAAACCTGCATCGATATCGGCGATGATCGGAACGACATGCGTTTCGTAATTATCGATTGCGGATTGGATGCGCTTAGCCTCTGTTTCGTCGCCTTTTTCGCGCGCGGCGTCCAGATCGGCAAACATCAAACCCAGCTCACGAGCATCCGCCTGCTTCAGGAAGGTATAGAGCTCTTCGATAAGGCCGGGGACGCTGGTTTTCTCGTGCATCGACTGGTCTGGCAGAGGGCCGAATTCGCTGCGTAGAGCGGCAACCATCCAGCCGGACAGATACAGGTAACGCTGCTTCGTGCCCCCGAAATGTTTCTTGATGGAAATCATTTTCTGCTGAGCGATGAAACCATGCCAGCAGCCGAGCGACTGGGTATATTGCGCTGGATCAGCGTCATAGGCATCCATGTCGTCGCGCATGATTTTCGCGGTATATTTCGCAATATCGAGGCCGGTAGGAAAGCGGTTCTGCAAACGCATCCGGGCAGCGGATTCAGCATCGATGGCATTCCAGGGCGCGCCATTTTCAGAAATGGTTTTGGCGATTTTGTTGGTCGTTTCTTGATAGGTCATGTTCGGTGCTTCCATTCTTGGGGAGGTCTTATCTACCCGCCTCTTATGGCTGCACACGATGCGATAATATAGAAAAACTTACAAACTATCTTGTCTTATTGCACGGTTTAAGCGATAGTAACTTGTCACAGTGTAAAGATAGTTACAAAATGAGTGAATCTTCCCTTCTGGCCGGGCCGGCCCTGCGCCGCCTCCGTAAACGTGAAGGCCTTACGCAGGCAGCTATGTCTGCGCGCCTCGGTATATCTGCCAGCTATCTCAATCTGATCGAGCGCAATAAGCGCCCCGTTTCAGCTCGGGTGGTAGTCCAGCTGGTCGAGCAGTTCGATCTCGACCCTCGGAGATTGAAAGCAGACGAAGCGATTGGCGGACTGGATGGACTGTCACGCAGGTTGGGGGATGAACGGTTTGCCGATTTGGGAATCGACAGGGAGGAGGCGGCGGAATTTCTTGCTGCAGCTCCGCAGGCCGCCGCTGCCTTTGTGCGCCTATTCGACAAGGCGAGTAATGGCATAGACCGACAATACGATCCCCTGGTAGCCTCGCGCCGGGAGATCGAGCGTTGGCGCAATCATTTTGCAGACCTTGATAATGCGGCGGAAGAGTTAGCTGACGAATTACGTCTGTCGCGTGCCGATATGGGTGCTGCTCTGACAGAACGCCTCCGTGAACGGCATCAGTTGGCTATCCGCGTGCTGCCCCGGGAGGTCATGCCTCAAACACTGCGACGGCTCGATCTGCATGCTAGGCAAGTACAATTGGCGGAAATGCTATCTCCTGCCTCTCGTAACTTCCAGCTGGCCCTTCAATTGGGATTATTGGAACATGGGGACTCGTTCGCGCAGTTGGCGGCCGGGGCGCAATTCGAGGATGAGGGTGCACGAAAACTGTTCGAGCGCCATTTAACTGGCTACTTTGCTGCTGCCCTTATCATGCCTTATTCGCGCTTCCTGCGTGCCTGCGATGCAACTGGATATGATCTACCGGTTCTAGAGCGCCGTTTTAACGTAAGTGCTGAGCAATTGTCGCATCGTCTTACCACGCTCCAGCGCGTGGGGCAGCGCGGGCTGCCCTTCTTTATGGCGAGAGTGGATCGGGCAGGACAATTCTCCAAACGCTTTGCCGGAGCCAGCGGTACACTGCTGCTTGAGACTGAAGATTCATGCCCATTGTGGCAAGTTCACGAAGCGTTCGAGCGGCCGGACAGGTGGATCGCGCAGACTGTCAGGGTTGACGGAGACAGCGATGCGGGCCGCGAATGGGTTACGTTGTCGCATGCTGTTGATGCCACCGGCGGGGATGGGAAATTCTCTATTGTTCTGGGCCTAGAGGCGCGTCTGGCGCAGCCGTTGGCTCAGGCCCGAGGGCTCTCCTTGCTACGTGAACAGGCCCAGCCGATCGGTCTGGGGTGCGAGCGGTGCAGGCGCCCTGATTGCCGCCAGCGTTCCCTGCCGCCCAGAGGCGCAAATTTGGCGTTTGATACAGTTTCGCGCGCAGCGACGCCCTTTGAATTCGGCCCATAGGTCCATTGAGCGTGCCCTCACCGCGTTATTAACTATCAAGTTGCTTGCACGCAGCGCCACATAGCCTTGGTGTAAAGTTTACCGACATTTCATCTATCACCTCTAATCCAGTGCTTGGTCAAAAGCCATTTTTGCTGGAAGCACGTGTATAATGATCCGTCTTTTCAAACATTATATCCCTCACGCAGTGTTGCTACTCGGCATAGTCGATCTGCTCCTGCTGGTGTTGGCTGGTGAATTTGCGTGGCATATGCGGGCTTCGCAAATCGGACTGGATGTTGGCGCCATCAGCCAGCGGTTTCTGCCATTGGGCGGATTTGCGGTGACCATCTGGATCGCAATGATTGCCGTCGGGGTCTATGGGTCCGACGCTTTGCGTTCCATGAGGTATGCATGTGCCCGATTGTTGGTGGCAATCAGTATCGGTATTATTGCGCTATCGGTGATTGATTTCATCGCGCCAGGCACAACATTCTGGCGCTCGACCTTGCTGTACGCGATGGGCTTTTCCATCCTGATGCTGATAATCGGGCGTTTGTTGGTAAACGCATTTTTGGGGACATCCGCTTTTCGCCGCAGAGTCTTGGTACTGGGCGCCGGAGAGCGGGCAGAGCGGCTACGCAAGCTGGGCAACCGGCCTGAAAGCGGCTTTGCTATCGTTTCCTATCTGGCAATGAACGAAGGCGCGCTGGTGGTCGAAGAAGCAATCCCGCGCGCTGCAATCCACGATATCGGACGCTTCGTCGAAAACCTGGGCGTCAGCGAATTGGTGTTGGCATTGGAAGAACGGCGCAATTCACTGCCCTTGAAGGATTTGTTACGCGTGAAAACACGCGGCGTGCATATCAATGAATTTTCCAGCTTTTTAGAGCGAGAAACGGGCAGGGTCGATCTCGATACGGTCAACCCTAGCTGGTTGATCTTCTCTGACGGTTTCTCGTCAGGACGCATGGTATCAAGCGCAGCGAAACGTCTGTTCGATATTGTTGCCAGCGGGGTGCTACTGATCCTGACCCTCCCTGTTATCGCGCTGTTTGCCATCTTGGTGAAGCTCGACAGCAAGGGGCCTGCTTTTTTCCGACAACAGCGGGTTGGCCTGTTTGGCGTTCCGTTCAATGTCATCAAACTGCGGTCGATGGCCGCCGACGCAGAGAAAGACGGCCAGAAATGGGCCGACAAGAATGACGTTCGCATCACCCGGATCGGGAAGTTTATCCGCAAGGTCAGGATCGACGAGTTGCCCCAGACGTGGAGCGTTCTGAAAGGCGAGATGAGCTTTGTCGGGCCTCGCCCGGAAGTGCCAAAATTTGTGGCGGATCTTGATGACAAACTGCCCTATTATGCAGAGCGCCACATGGTGAAGCCGGGCATAACCGGTTGGGCGCAGATCAATTATCCTTATGGGGCCAGCATCGAGGATTCACGACATAAGCTGGAATATGATCTCTATTATGCCAAGAATTACACACCATTCCTTGATCTACTGATCCTGCTGCAAACTCTGCGTGTAGTTCTTTGGTCGGAAGGCGCGCGTTGACGGACAGCTTCGCCTCCTTATCCGCGGTGTTGCTGGCGCTGCATTTCGCGGCAGCCGTCGTATGCGGATTGGCCGTCATGTGGTTGCTGCGTGGGGGGCGTAATGGATTACCGGCACGCTATCCCGCGCTGTTCGTCTTACTGACTATGGCCTTATGGGCGGGCAGTGTAGCTGCCTCCGGACCATGGTCGCTGGCATCGTGCATTACAGAGTCAGTTCGCAATATCTCCCTTATAATTCTGATCCACCGGCTGTTCGATACAGCTGGTCAGCGTCTGACGCTGAGGCCTATCGTCATTGTGCTGGTCGGTGTGGAACTCGTCCAGATTATGATGGCTGTGCTGACGGTGATGGTCATGCCGCAAGATTCCGTGGTTGTGCATGGTTCGCTTATGCTGCGGATGATGGTGACCGTTGGCGCGTTGCTGCTCGTCCAAAATCTCTATGCCGGGGCCGGAGAAAACAACCGTCAGGGCCTTCGCCCAATGATAATCGGACTGGCAGGCATTTGGGCTTTTGAACTCAATTACTATGTGATCACGTTTCTTGCCGGTGGGCCAGTGGTAGAACTTGCCACTTTCCGCGGATTTGTGATTGCGTTGGGGGCGATCGGCCTCATTCTTGGCACACGCCCGAATACCACTCCGATCCAGCTGCGCCCTTCGCGCATTGCAACTTTACAGACGATCTCGCTGGTTTCGGTCGGTGCGTATCTGCTTGCCATGTTTGCTTTATCAGAACTGCTTGCCGTGTTTGATGGTGATGCTGCGCGGCTTGCTCAGGTGGGGCTGTTGGTAGGCGCACTGGTGCTGGGCGTTATATGGTTGCCTAGCGAAAAAATGCGCGCTCTGGTGAAAGTCATCGCACTCAAGCATTTCTTTCGGCATCGCTATGATTACCGCGAGGAATGGCTGCGTTTCACCCAGACTATCAGCAGTGGTCCCACTGCTGAGACTGCGTTGAATGTGCGGATCTTGAAAGCGGTGGCTGACATTACCGCCAGCCCTTCAGCCTTGCTGTTCCTAGTAAATGAAGAGGGCGAATTTCCCGAGACCAGTCATGTCGGGCAGTTGCTCGCTAGCGAGGAAGGCGTTTCGATCCCGCTTGATCTGGCGCAGGTGCTGGAGGCACATGGCGATATTATCGATATTGACGCAGTGCGTGGGGGTAAGGACCGCGCAGGCGAAAGCGCAGCTTTGCCCGGTTGGATCGTGGCGGACGGCAGGTGCTGGGCCATCGTGCCGCTGATGCATTTTGAACGTTTGGTCGGCGCGATTCTGCTCGCGCGACCTGCGCAGCCGCGGAAACTGGACTGGGAGGATTTTGATCTCCTCAAACTCGCTGGGCGTCAGGTCTCCAGCTATCTGGCGGAACAAGCCGGGCATGAGGCATTGATGCAATCGGCGCAGTTCGACCAGTTTAACCGCCGCATTGCTTTTGTAATGCACGACATCAAAAATCTGGCAAGCCAGCTAAATCTGCTCGCCAGCAATGCCGAGCGCCACGCAGACAAGCCAGATTTCCGCAAAGATATGCTCATCACCCTGCGCACCGCATCAGCTAAATTACAGAACCTGATCGACAGACTCGGCGGATATAAATCAGGCCAGGAGGGCAAACTTGAGCCGGTTGTGCTTAACCGCCTGCTGGCATCCGTGCACCAGCGGTTCGAGGGCCAGCACACACTGCAAATTACCGCCCCGCAAGACTGTATAATACACGCGAATTGGGAAGCGCTTTCTCAGGCGCTTATTCATATCGTACAGAATGCATTCGATGCCAGTACGCCCGATCTGCCTGTCTATATCGATGTCACCAGTGACGGGTTGCAGGCGCGCATCGAGATTGCCGATAGCGGTGAGGGGATGTCTTCTGAATTTATACGGACCGGCCTTTTCCGCCCCTTTGTCTCTTCGAAAAATGGCGGCTTTGGGATCGGAGCATTCGAAGCTCGCGAGCTCGTACGAGCGATGGGTGGGCGTCTGGATGTTACGTCGCGCAAGGGGCTCGGCACGCGCTTTGTAATTACCCTGCCTCTGGCCGCCGCTGCATGTCTGCTCTCGGATACAGCAGCACCGCAATCACCACCTTCAATACCAATGGATGAGGTCGCTTAATGTCGCAATCCAACGAACCTTCGTTGCCAAAATTGCTGATCGTGGAAGACGACGAAGGTCTGCAGGCGCAGCTGAAATGGGCCTATGATGACTTCGATGTAGTTATCGCAGGTACGCGTGAGGCAGCTATTGCAGCACTTCGTGCCGACGAACCTGCCGTAGTTACCCTCGATCTCGGCCTGCCGCCGGACCCCGACGGAGTGAGCGAGGGTCTCGCAGTGCTCGACGCAATCATGGCAATCAAACCAGATACCAAAGTTGTGGTCGCTTCGGGGCACGGAGCCCGCGAAAGCGCGCTCGATGCTATCGCGCGCGGAGCCTATGATTTCTACCAGAAACCAGTCGACATCGACACTTTGGGGTTAATTGTTCGCCGGGCTTACAAACTCCATGAGATCGAGGCCGAAAATACCAGGCTTGCTGGAAAAGTAGGGGAGGAAAAGCGTGTCTTGGGCACGATGATTACCGGTGCGCCGGAGATGGCCAAGGTTGCCCGCACTATCGAACGTGTGGCTGATACAAACGTATCAGTGATGCTGTTGGGGGCAAGCGGCACAGGGAAAGAACTGTTGGCCAAGGGTCTGCACGATGCCAGCAAACGGCAGAATAAACCGTTTGTCGCGATCAATTGCGCTGCCATTCCCGAAAACCTGTTGGAAAGCGAACTGTTCGGTCACGAGCGGGGTGCTTTTACTGGAGCAGTCAAAACGACCGAGGGTAAAATCGAGCAGGCTAATGGCGGCACGCTGTTCCTCGATGAGGTGGGCGATATTCCTCTCCCATTGCAAGTCAAGCTGCTCAGGTTTTTGCAAGAGCGGGTGATCGAGCGGATCGGGGGCCGCAAGCAGATTGATGTCGATGTGCGTATCGTTTGCGCAACTCATCAAGACCTTGAAGCAATGACAACCGAAGGCACGTTCCGCGAAGACCTGTTTTACCGCTTGGCCGAAATCGTTGTAAAGATTCCGTCGCTGGCAGAACGCCCCGGAGATGCCATTTTGCTTGCCAAAGCATTCCTGCAACGTTTCGCGTCCGAGATGAACCCGCAGGTCAAAGGCTTTGCTCCCGATGCGCTAACCGCCATTGATGGATGGGGTTGGCCGGGCAATGTTCGCGAGTTGGAGAACCGCGTGAAGAGAGCCGTGATCATGGCCGATACGCGATTGGTCGGCGCAGAAGATCTCGACCTGGGTACGGACGAAGATGGGGCCAGCGATGTTCTCAACCTGAAGGCTGCGCGAGAGCAATCGGATCGCAAGATCATACGCCACGCATTGGCCCGCACGGAGGGCAACATCTCCGGCACCGCCCGGATGCTGGGGATCAGCCGTCCTACTTTATACGACTTGCTGAAGCAGTACGACCTGCAAACCTAGCATGACTGCGTTACGCCATTTCGCCTTGATTGCGACACTATCAATGACCGCGTGCGACCAGGCAGAGGCGCAGTTGCCGCCGCCCGAACGTGCGCAGGCCATGCTAGGCTCCGGCGACGGATTCGGAGCCGAGATGGCGCTGCGGGATATGCTGAGCAATGGCAGTTCGCGCGACGCGGTTGCCGCTGCGATGGGCGAAGCAGAGTTGCTGCAGGGCCAAACAGCCGAAGCGCGCAAATGGCTGGAAGCAGGCGAGTTTACCGAAAATACCGCCGGGCGCGGGTTCCTGATGCTTGGCAAACTGGAAATGCAGGTCGGAAATTTACCCGCTGCAGGCACTGCTTTCGACAAAGCTCTATCCTTCATGCCCGATGATGCCGAACTGTGGGTCTATATCGCCCGACTGAGGTATCGCGGAGGCGAGCAGTCGCAGGCTGTGGATGCCGCCATGCGGGCTATCGAATTGGGTCCTGACAATCCTGAGGCGTTATTGCTGCGTGGCCAATTGGCACGCGATGCAGAGGGCATGGCTGCAGCGCTGCCTTATTTCGAGCGGGCGCTGGAAAAGCAGCCTGCTAATCTGGGTATTCTGGCAGATTATTCTGCCACTCTGGCAGAGCTGGGCAGGGCAAGAGAAAGCCTGGCGGTGGCCCGCCGGATGGTGAAGATAGATCCCGGCTATCTGCGAGCCTATTTCCTGCAGGCTGTGCTAGCCGCCCGCGGTGCTGAGTTCGATCTTGCCCGGAAATTGCTGATTCGCAGCGGTGACTTTGCCAGCGACATGCCTGCTGGCATTTTACTGGGCGGGGTTATCGATCTGGAACAGGGGAATTATGCCAGCGCGGCGCAGGCGTTCGACCGGCTGAACCGACTGCAACCGGAAAACCGGCAAGTGCGCGAACTCCTCGCCCGCTCATTATCGCTGGGGGGGAACCATCGTGAACTGATCCATCGGTTTAGCAAAGAGGCACGGCTGCTGAGTGCGTCGCCCTATATGCGGTTGGTTGTAGCGCGAGCCCATGAAGCGGTCGGAGAGCGCGATATGGCAGCAGCCCTCTTGGACAGAGCCGCAGAAACGCGTGATGCCAATCTGGTTGCGATGCAGCCTGCTGTTTCCTTGACCGTCACCAGCAGGCGCGGGGTCGATAACGGAGAGGATGCCTTGTCGCTTGTGCGCGGACGGATAGTGAGCGGCGACAGGAATGGGGCTTTGGCCGCCGCTACAGAGTTCCGCAATCGTTATCCCGGTTCGGCAGACGCGATGGCACTGCTGGGCGATGCGCGTTTGTCTAACCGGCAAGTAGGCGGGGCCTTGCGGGTTTATAACGATGCAGCTCGCATTCGCCGGCCGTGGCCGCTAGCACGGCGCATGATTGCCGCCTTGCGGTCGATGGGTCGCCGGGAAGATGCGATTACGTTGGCCGAGGCGCAATTGGCAGGCAACCCTTCCAATGGGGAATTGGCCTCCATGCTGGCAAATTTCGCATATGACAAGGGCGATATGGACCGGGCATCGGCCTTGCTGGATCAGGCTATGGGGCACGGATTTGCGCGTGATCCGGAGGTCCTGTCGCTGCGCGCTGTCGTAGCCACACGTCAAGGCAATCCGGAGCTGGCGAAACGGTGTGCGCACCGCGCCGTATTCATACAGCCGCAAAGTCCGGTCGCTCTACAAGCGCTGGCTATGGTAGAGCAGGGCGATGTGTCCCGTACCGCGTTAGCAAAGACGCAGAGCCTCGAAAACGGATCGGCCTTGGCTGGGCGTTAGTCTGGACGTGTAGCCGCAGCATCCATGCCATCACTCGATACCGCGCGCCGGTTGTGTCTGATTGACCACCACAGAGATATACCGATAAGAGTTGCTCCGATCAGACCGGTAAAGGTCTCGGGAATATGCCAGCGTGCGGATATCAGCATGATAACGCCCAGCGCGATTATCGCCCAGAAAGCGCCATGTTCAAGATAGCGGTATTGTGAAAGCGTTCCTTCGCGCACCAGATGGATTGTCATGGAGCGAACGAACATCGCACCCACTGACAGTCCCAGCGCAATGACGATCATATTGTTGGAAAGCGCAAAAGCCCCGATTACCCCGTCGAAACTGAACGAAGCATCCAGCACTTCGAGGTAGAGAAAGCCCCCCATGCCGGATCGCACAACGGCCCCGGTTGCGCGTTTGCGAGCTTCTGACTGCTCGATCAGAGCGCCAAGCGCATGGACTGCGATAAAGGTTACAAGGCCCAGGATTCCAGCGGTAAGAAACGTCAGCGCTTCGGACGGAGCCAGCAGCGTCGAAACGGCGTAAATCAACGTCAGGACCAATCCAATTTCGACTGCGGGAATGGTCGAAAAACGATTGATTGCGCGCTCTATTCCGGCGATCCAATGAATGTCTTTGTCGCTATCGAAGAAAAATGTCAGCCCAACCATCGCCAGGAATGCGCCGCCAAAACCGGCAATTCCGATATGCGCTCCCGACACTATCCGCTCATACTGTTTCGGATCGTTGAGCGACAGGTTGATCGCCTCCAGTGGGCCGAGATTTGCGGCAATGGCCACAATAGCGATGGGAAACACAATTCGCATCCCGAACACAGCAATCAATACGCCCCATGTCAGAAACCGTCGCTGCCATACCTGGTCCATATCGCGAAGCACGGTGGCATTTACGACGGCATTATCGAAGCTGAGCGATACCTCCAAAATCGATAGGACAAATACGATCCACAGCAGAGACAGCATGCCTGCCACTGTGCCGGTGCTGACCCAGCCATACCAAGCGCCCAGCGCAAAGCAGATGGCAGTAAAGACTAGCGAGAATGTGTAAAAACGCAGCAACGTGGCCATTGGGAATTACCTGAAAGAGATCGGGTGTTCTGTGCGCGCAGCTTATTTGCGCGGTTGATAGGTCTGTTCTTCGTCAGGGAAGCTGCGGCCGCGCACTTCGCCAGCGTATTTTGCCGCAGTATCAGAAATGACCGTGGCAATGTCGCCGTATTTTTTGACGAAACGCGGTACCCGTTCAAACATCCCCAACATGTCTTCTGTAACCAATACCTGCCCGTCGCATTGGGCGGATGCGCCGATCCCGATTATGGGCGCTGAAACCGCCTTGGTCACCTCGATGGCAATAGGTTCGACAACACCCTCGATCACAATGGCAAAGGCTCCTGCTTCATCCAGTGCTTTTGCATCACCGACAATCTTGTCTGCCTCTGTATCGGTGCGCCCGCGGGCCATGTAGCCGCCCAGCACATTGACCGCCTGCGGTGTCAGCCCGATATGGCCCATGACGGGGATGCCGCGCGAATTCAGGAAAGCTACGGTGTCCGCCATCGCTTCTCCGCCTTCCAACTTTACTGCCGCTGCGCCACTTTCCTTCAGCAAAATCGCAGCATTCTCGAATGCCTGCTGAGGCGACTGTTCGTAGGAACCGAAGGGCATATCCACCACGACGACCGAATGATAACTGCCGCGAACAACAGCTGCGGCGTGATTGGCCATCATTTCCATTGTTACCGGTATGGTAGAAGGCAAACCATAAATTACCTGTCCCAGCGAATCCCCCACCAACAGTAGATCGCAATGCGCATCCAGCAATTGGGCCTGCCGCGCGGTATAGGCGGTCAGCATAACCAGCGGCTCCTCGGTTACTCCGTGCACCTTCCGGGCCCGTATGCGCGGTGCAGTCAGGCGCTTCATCGGGGAGGGTGTCGGATTGGCGCGACTGGTCGAGGTGTCGATCTGAAAGGTGGTGGACATGGGCACACGATTAGCCGCCAGAACGCGATAAGGCAAAGCCTGCTACTTGGCGGGAGAGAAGAATTCTTGCATGGACGTTTCGGGAATGACGTTTGTGCGTTGATTTGCACGGTGTTTCACGGACATCGGCATGGGGAGAATCTAAAAGATGGTCGCTGCAACTTCCACGAAAGATGGCTGGTCGTCCCGGTCGGCCTTTATTCTGGCCGCCATCGGTGCGGCTGTCGGGTTGGGCAACCTATGGCGCTTCCCAACGCTCGCCGGGGAAAGCGGGGGCGGAGCCTTTGTTATTTTCTACATTGGGTGCGTATTTCTTCTTGGCCTACCATTGCTGTTGGCAGAAATTTTCATCGGCCGGGCTGGTCAGACTGATGCTGTTGGATCGATCAAGCGCGTAGCCCGGGAATCCGATGTTTCCGAACGCTGGTCGCTTTTTGGCGGCCTTGGTGCGGTTGCTGCATTTCTGATTGTGTCGTTCTACTCGGTAGTGGCCGGATGGGTGCTGTATTATGTCGGCGTGTTCGCAGCAGACTTCGGTCAGGCCGTACTGGCCGGCGACCCGTTTCGCGGGGCGCTTGAAGGTGAAAGCCAGGAACAGATTTCAGGCCGGATGGGCAGTCTTTTTGCCAACCCGGCGCTGCTGCTTTCGATGCATTTTGCTTTTATGGGTACTACTCTGTTTATCGTGGCCCGGGGCATCAGTGGCGGGATCGAGAAAGCGGCAACATGGTTGATGCCGGCGTTTTTCGCGCTACTGATCTCGATTACGATTTACGGTGCGATTGTCGGCGATGTCGGGGAGGCCGCAGCTTTCCTGTTTACTCCTGATTGGTCAAAATTAACGCCGGAGGTGATGAATGCCGCGCTGGGGCAGGCGTTGTTTTCGCTTTCACTGGGTGTTGCCGGGATCATTACCTACGGCTCCTATATAAGACAGGGGACCAAACTGGGTTCGACCGCCTTGGCGATTGCGCTGGCCGATACTGGCGTTGCGTTACTGGCAGGCCTGATGATCTTCCCAATTGTCTTTGCCGTCGGTCTAGATCCTGCGGCAGGTCCGACGCTGGTGTTCCAAACCTTGCCATTCGCTTTTGAATCGATGCCTGCCGGATCTCTGATCGGCTTGCTGTTCTTCGTCCTCGTCCTGGTAGCTGCAATTACCAGCTCGATTTCACTTTTGGAGGTTCCGACCGCGTGGGGCGTGGGTGAGCTGGGCTGGTCAAGACCCAGATCGGCATTGGTTTTTGGCGGCGCGGCGTTTGTCATCGGGATATTCTGTCTGCTGGGATACAATATCCTGTCAGACTTCCGTCCGCTCGGTTTCTGGTCAATTTTTGCCGAAACCGATATTCTCGATACTGTCGATGGCTTCACAGGCAAAATCATGCTGCCACTCGGCGCGCTTCTGACATCGCTGTTCATAGGGTGGAGGGCGGACCGGAAGCTGTTGGAAAGGACCACGGGCCTTTCTCAAGGAGCCTTTGCGATCTGGCGGTTCCTGCTGGCGTGGCTTTGCCCGTTGGCTGTTACAATCATCCTGGTGACGGGACTGTTCCCGAGCCTGCTTGGATAGAGACGAGGGACTGTACTCAAAAAAAGCCGCCCCAAAAATTATGGGGCGGCTCTTATTGTTTAAGTGCTAGACGCTAGAGGGTGGTTTCGACGTGCTGCTCACTGGCATCACTACGTACATCCTTACCAAACAGCATCTTTGCCGTTGTGATCACTCCAAGGTCACTGTTCCAGATCTCGGCTTTGCCCAGATCCATACGCAACATTATCAGGTTCGGATCGTCCTTGCCTTTCGGGAACCAGGATTCGACGATTTTGCTCCACTGTTTTTCGAGCCGCTCGCTGCTTTTTTCCTCTGTCAATTCGCCCTCGATCCGCGCGAAAACACTATGGTCCTTACCCGCAAATGTTGCGACGGCAGGGCCCATATTGGCAAGCGAATGGTCGCGAGTAGTGAAGAACCAGATTTCGCTGTTGGCGTCTTTGTCGAGTTGCGCAGTCATCACCACGGCATCAGTCGGGGCTGACTTGCGTTCGAGAAAAACGAACGGCGAATCTGCCAGAGCATTCCAGAAATCGGTTTTTAATTCGTCTGCTTTGCCTGAATCATACTGCATGGTTGTCGGTCTCCTTTATATGATCATGCAACGGCCGCTCGAAGGCATTTGTTCCTGTTCCGACTGCCGCTCCGACAAATTCTAACAGCGTAAGGGCGGGTCTCAGCGGATACCTCGTCAACAAGATAAAGGTTAACTGGTCTCATTGCGGCAAATACATAATATTATCATATTCCAAGGCTTTAGGGCAGTTTGGAGTTTATGTATCTAAGAACATATCTGCAACCGGGCCGCGATCGATATACGGTATCAATAGACTGTAACTGTGCTGGCATCGTCATTCGATACTGGAAGACGTGTAACGCCATGTCTCAAACGATGTCGGTAGAACCGCGGCAGAGGTGTCAAATGATGTGTAGCGCGGCATCGCTAAAGAACATATATAGAACGAATGCCAGTTCAGAGCACCTTGCAAAAACTCGAAATTCTCGCTGATGCAGCGAAATACGATGCCTCCTGTGCGTCGTCCGGTACGGCGAAGAAAAATTCGATGGGGGGCAAAGGCATAGGTTCGACTGAAGGGATGGGCATCTGTCACGCTTATGCGCCCGACGGTCGGTGCATATCACTATTGAAGTTGCTGATGACCAATCACTGCATTTTCGATTGTCATTATTGTATCAACCGCAAGAGCAGCAATGTTCGTCGCGCGCGTTTTACTCCGCAGGAAGTTGCGGATCTAACGCTGAATTTTTACCGGCGTAATTATATCGAAGGGCTGTTCCTATCCTCCGGTATCCTCAAAAGTTCCGACTTCACTATGGAGCAGTTGGTCGAAACGGCTCGTATCCTTCGTGAAGACCACGATTTTCGTGGTTACATCCATCTCAAGACAATTCCCGAGGCTGATCCCGGTCTGGTATATCAAGCGGGACTGCTTGCGGATCGGGTTTCGATTAATGTCGAACTGCCGACCGATAGCGGATTGACTCGTCTGGCGCCTGATAAGGACGCGCGCCAGATCGAAAGTGCGATGGGCGGCATGAAATCGAGTATCGTGGAGGCAAAGGATTCGCGGAAGCGGTTCAAATTTGCACCGCGCTTTGCGCCAGCGGGCCAATCGACACAGATGATTATCGGTGCGGATACTGCGAGCGACGCAGATATCGTAGGCAAAGCCAGTCGCCTATATGATAATTTCCGGCTGCGGCGGGTATATTACAGCGCCTTCAGCCCAATCCCCAATGCTAGCGCCATCTTACCATTAAAGCGTCCCCCGTTAATCCGTGAGCACCGTTTGTATCAGTCCGACTGGTTGATGCGGTTCTACGATTATAAGCCGGGCGAAATCATGCAGGCTACGGACGATGCCGGAAATCTACCGCTTGATATCGACCCGAAATTGGCTTGGGCGCTGAAATTTCGCGAATGGTTTCCGGTGGATGTAAATCGTGCTTCAAAGGAACAGCTTCTACGGGTCCCGGGGCTGGGGGTGAAAAGCGTTCACCGTTTATTGGCAGCACGTCGCCATCGGAGGCTGCGTTTGGAAGATGTGGCAAAAGTCGCGGTATCACTGTTTAAGATACGCCCCTTCATCGAGACATGTGACTGGCGACCTACCGCCTTAACGGACCGTGCGGACCTGCGCCGCTTGCTCGTTCCACAGCAGGAGCAGCTGGAGCTGTTTGCGGCATGAGCACGCTTTTTGATCTTCTCGTTTGTGAATATAAACGCGACGCGGCTATTCAGAGCCAAACAGCGACATACTTTGGATTGTTTCGGTTCACTGCGAGCATCGAAACGGCTCAGGTTATGCCATGAAGGCTGTAGTCCCCCATTCACGCGGCAAGCTTTCGACACATTATGCTGTTGCCATGCCTAGGCCGGATGACTTCGCCTTCTGGCGCGGTCAGGCTCGGCAATTGATACAATGTAATGTGTCTCCCGAATATGTTGCATGGACGGAACCGGGCGGATCGGGCGACTTGTTCGCATCTGAAGGTGCCCGTTTACCGGAGTTCGGCAAGAACGCGCCGTTCGTTCGTGCTAGCAGACAGTTTATCAGCGTAGCACAAAACGCTGCGTTGCATTCTGAGTCGGGACGCTTTGCGTTGATTTATCGCCTGTTGTGGCGGTTGCAAACCAACCCGCGCATCATGGAAGACAAAACCGATCCCGATGTCCGCTATGTAGAAGAACTTGCCAAGAATGTTCGACGCGACAGCCACAAAATGCGCGCTTTCGTCCGTTTCCGAAAGGTGAATGACGGAAAGGGCACCGATCATTACGCAGCATGGTTCGAGCCAGACCATCACATCCTGCGCGCAAATGCTGGTTTTTTCCGCCGTCGTTTTGCTAATATGCAATGGTCGATCCTGACGCCGCGAGGTACGTTGCACTGGAACGGGAAAGCTATGCATGAGGGCCCGCCCGCTCGTCGGGAGGATGCCCCCGGCGATGATCCAATGGAGGATCTATGGCGCAAATATTACGCTTCCATTTTTAATCCCGCTCGTTTGAAAGTCGGCGCAATGCTTTCCGAAATGCCGAAAAAGTATTGGAAAAATCTGCCTGAGGCTTCGCTGATACCAGAATTGATCGCAGGCGCTCAGGCGAGAGAAGCGCAGATGGTCGACGCCGGAAAATCGAGATCCGGGCAAGAGTTCGAGAATACCCCGGAAACGCTGCCGGCTATCGAGAGTGCAATTCAGACCTGCCGCCAATGTCCTATCGGCAACCTTGATAATCATGCTGTGATGGGTGAGGGGCCGCTCAGCGCAAACCTCATGATCGTGGGCGAACAGCCAGGCGATCACGAGGATACGACTGGCCGCCCGTTCGTCGGCCCGGCAGGCCAATTGTTAGACGTGCACCTGGAGAAAGCCGGCATTGATCGCGGTGCGGCCTATGTCACAAATGCTATCAAACACTTCAAATACTTGCCTAGGGGTAAACGCCGAATACACCAGAGCCCGGGGGCCAAGGAAATCGATACCTGCCGCTGGTGGCAGGAGGCCGAGCGCACTATTGTGAAGCCAAAGCTGGTTCTGGCTATGGGCGCAAGTGCCGCTCGCAGCCTTTTAGGTAAAACGGTCAGTATCACTAAGGCACGCGGTACGCCTGTTCCATTGGAAGATGGCAGCGAGCTCTGGATCACCGCACACCCGTCCTATTTACTACGGCTCGACGGCGAAGCCCGCGAAAAGCAGGCGCGTTTGTTCGATGCTGATTTGTCAGCGGTAAAGATACGGTTGGCGGAACTGAGTACGCATTGATTGTGACATTTGCTGCATCACTCGTACTATCGTGAAGAACGTTATAAGTTTGCCTGGCATTAATTCCGATGCCTCGTTTGTAGCGACACCGAAGGATTGGAATTGAATAGGCCCCTTAAAGACCGGCAAATATCGCGCCGCATCGGCAGGTTTAGAGGTGACAGACGGGCGATAATTATGCTGATAGTGGGAGCTGTAGGGCTTTCCGCCTGGGCCTGGCTGCAAGACAATCCGCAGCATGACCCCTGGGCACCGCTCGATTTGCGGGATCCGATTGGCTTGGCAACCGGGACCAAGCTGGCCGCTCTGGCCGACGATCCGGCGCAATGCCGCGACGTGCTGGCCACAAGCGAAGTTGCTTTCACCTCGTTGGAGCCTGCGGGCAAGGGTGCCTGTCTCCGCCCGGATCGCACCATGCTGGAGGAATACCCTTATTCTGCACCCCGGCCCGCTACCACCTGCTCGGTCGCAATCGCCATGCAACTGTGGCTGGACCACACCGTCCAGCCGTTGGCCGTGACCACATTTGGCCAGAAAGTCGCTACCGTAGAACATCTTGGCGCCTATAGCTGCCGCCGCCTCTATGGCAGAAGCGATGGGGCCTGGAGCGAGCACGCGACTGGGAATGCTATGGATGTTTCAGGCTTTGTACTTGCTGACGGGCAGTGCATTTCCGTGCTCGCCGACTGGCACGGCGAGGATGACGAGGCATCATTTCTGCGCACTGTGCGTGACGGGGCCTGCTCAGGCTTCAGTACCGTATTGTCGCCTGATTACAACGCAGCGCACCGCGATCATTTTCACTTCGACCGTGCCCGCCGTGCGATAGGCGGGGTCTGCCGCTAGGCCGCTTCGAAAGCGTATCCGGCGGAGCGCACCGTTCGGATCAAATCGGGCGCGTCGTCCATTTCGATGGCTTTGCGCAGGCGACGAATATGGACATCCACTGTGCGCAATTCGATATCGCTTTCCGTACCCCACACTCCGTCGAGCAGCTGCCCCCGGCTGAACACGCGGTTCGGGCTTTCCATAAAGAATTTCAGCAAACGATATTCTGTCGGACCAAGCTGGAGCATTTTTCCACCCCGATCGACACGATGGGCTACCGGATCCAGCGTGATGTCGGCCACTTCGATTGCCTCGCCGGCCAATACCGGGCGGATACGGCGCATCACGGCAGAAACCCGGGCAAGCAGTTCGCGTGGAGAGAACGGTTTGGTGATGTAATCGTCAGCGCCGGTTTCCAGGCCGCGAATACGGTCATCCTCCGCTTCGCGCGCAGTCAGCATGATGATCGGGACATGCGCAGTGGCTTTTTCACGGCGCAGGCGGCGGCACACTTCTATGCCGCTGGTTCCATTTATCATCCAGTCGAGGATAATGAGATCCGGCAACTCTTCCCCGGCCAGCATCATCGCCTCGTCGCCGTCATCAGTAGCGCGGACGCGGTACCCTTCGCGGGTAAAGCGAAACTCGAGCAATTCCAGAAGTGCTGGATCGTCTTCAACAAGAAGCAGGCTGGCTGCTGGCATGTGGGTGTCCTCCTACTGGCTGCGGGCGGGTGGCAACCGGGACTCAACTATCGTCGTCGGGCGGGTAATCCCCAGTGGCCGCGAAGTGGACCATTTCTGCGACATTGGTGGCATGGTCGCCAATGCGTTCGATATTCTTGGCTACGAACAACAGCTGCGCAGCGGTCGAAATAGTTTTAGGATCCTCGACCATATGGCTGACCAGATTGCGGAAGATACTGTCGTAGAATGCGTCGACCTTGTTATCCGCTGCGATGACTTCAAGCGCCAGTTCGGGGTCGCGTGCAGCATAAGCGGTCAGGACGTCATGAACCATTTCCGCCGCCAGTTCGGCCATTGTCGGTAACAAAGTCAGCGGTTCGAAATGCTGACGCTTCTCGATCCGTGATACCCGTTTGGCGATGTTCTTGGCGTAGTCGCCGATCCGCTCGACCACACCGGCTATTTTCAGGGCAGCGATGACTTCACGCAAATCATCGGCCAGAGGCGCCCGCAAAGCGATTATGCGCACTGCCAGCTTGTCAACTTCGGTTTCCAGCGCGTCGAGTTTCTTGTCCCGCGCAACCACTTCATCGCCCAGTTTCTTATCGCCGCGAACCATTGCATCAATCGCCTCGTGGACTGCAACTTCGGCCAGTCCGCCCATTTCCGCAATCAAGCCGCGCAGCCTGGTAATATCCTCGTCGAATGCCTTGACTGTATGGTCCATCATCACCCGTACCGCCCTGTAATATAATCTTTAGTTCGTTCCTCGATCGGATTGGTGAAGATATCTTCGGTCGCCCCGTATTCGACCATCTTCCCGAGGTGGAAGAAGGCCGTGCGTTGAGACACGCGGGCGGCCTGCTGCATGGAGTGGGTAACGATGACGATGGCGTAACGGCCGGTCAACTCGTCGATAAGTTCTTCGATTTTGGCCGTTGCGATCGGGTCGAGCGCAGAGCAGGGTTCGTCCATCAGGATCACTTCGGGGTCCACAGCAATCGCGCGGGCAATGCATAGCCGCTGCTGCTGTCCACCCGACAGGGCTGTACCGGATTCGTCCAACCGATCCTTCACTTCGTTCCAGAGACCTGCGCGAGTCAGCGATTTTTCGACGATGGCATCCAGTGCATCCTTACCTTCGGCCAGCCCGTGTATCTTCGGCCCGTAGGCAATGTTATCGTAGATCGATTTGGGGAAGGGATTGGGTTTCTGGAACACCATTCCAACCCGTGCGCGCAACTGCACGACGTCCATGCCGGAGCGGTAGATATCATCGCCTTCCAGTTCGATCGTCCCCTCTACCCGGGCGGAGGGGATCGTATCGTTCATACGGTTAAGCGAGCGGAGGAAGGTGGACTTCCCGCAGCCCGAGGGCCCGATAAACGCTGTCACATATTGTGAAGGAATGTCGATCGAAACCGAATCGATAGCCTGTTTGTCACCGTAATAAACATTAACGTCGGTGGTGCGCATCTTCGCATCGGTAGCGGGCAGATTTTCGTGTCTTACGGTCACCATTTTTTCTCGAATTTGTTGCGCAGGTAAATCGCCAGCCCATTCATCATGAGCAGGAAAATCAGCAAAACAATTATAGCAGCACTCGTACGTTCCACGAAACCGCGATCAATTTCATCTGACCATAAGAAAATCTGGACCGGCAATACGGTGGCAGGCGTGGTAAAGCCATCGGGTGGGCTAGCGACGAAAGCGCGCATCCCGATCATCAGCAGAGGAGCGGTTTCGCCCAGTGCGCGCGCCATGCCGATGATAGTACCTGTCAGGATACCGGGCAGGGCCAGTGGCAGCACATGGTGGAAAACTACCTGGATGGGCGATGCCCCAACCGCCAATGCACCATCGCGGATTGAAGGCGGTACCGCCTTGATTGCGTTGCGGCCGGTAATCACGATGACCGGCATAGTCATCAGCGCCAGTGTCATCCCGCCTATGAGCGGAGCAGAGCGCATATTGGGAAAGATCGTCAGGAACACGGCAAGGCCCAGCAAACCAAAAATGATCGATGGCACTGCGGCAAGGTTGTTGATCGACACTTCGATAATGTCGGTCCAGCGGTTCTTGGGTGCGTATTCTTCCAGATAGAGTGCTGCCAGAACTCCAATAGGAAAGGCCAAAGCCAAAGTGACGATCATCGTCAATATCGATCCCTTCAGCGCGGCCCATATACCCACCAATTGCGGGTCGGTCGCGTCGGATCGTTGCAGGAAACCGAGGTCGAGGCGTTTCTCCAGCGCGCCGTCAGAAATGAGACGCGAAGCGAGGCTCTGCAATTCGGCCGAGCCTTCACCTTCCATTCCCTGTGCGAGATCGGCAGAGGCAGGGACCCACAATTCCTGTTCACCGCGCGCCAAATCGGGATCGGCAACGATCCTGGCGGCCAGTTCCCGCCAAGCTTCACCGCTGACCTCTGCTGCGCCATCTTCCCCCAATGCCTCTCCGGCAAAGTAGTCGACTACCTGCGGCAATCCCTGCGCTTCGAGCGACTGGACCTCCGATTGCTCCAGAGTAACAGCATCGACCGACAGCCCAGCTTCGGCGAAATCGATCGGCACGCGTAGTTCCGCACGCTGGAACCCACCTGCGCCGTTATACAGCATGGTGCCCAGCAGGATTAGCAGGACCGCAACTGAGAATGTCACGGCGGCAAGTCCGAGCAGCCGGAAGCGTTTCTCGGAAGCGTAACGCTGCTTAAGGCGCTTTTCGAACGCAGCCTGCCGGATTCCGGAGCCTGCCTCGGCGGCGGGAGAGATCGTCGTATCACTCATATGCTTCACGGAACCGTTTAACGACGCGAAGGGCGATGAAATTGAGCACCAGCGTCACGAGGAACAGGACAAAGCCCAGAGCAAACGCGCTGAGCGTCGCTGGATGATCGAAGCTGCCTTCACCGGTCAGCATGGCGACAATCTGCACCGTCACAGTAGTCATCGATTCCAGCGGATTGCCCGAGAGATTCGCTGCAGTGCTAGCGGCCATGACCACGATCATTGTTTCACCAATAGCGCGGCTGATGGCCAGCATTATGCCTGCGACAATGCCGGGCAGGGCGGCGGGTATTAGCACGCGCTTGATAGTTTCGGACTGTGTCGCGCCCATCGCCAGACTGCCATCTCGCATGGAACCTGGAACGGCAGCAATACTGTCATCTGCCATCGAAGAAACGAACGGAATTATCATCACGCCCATCACCAGGCCGGCCGCCAGTGCGCTCTCGCTGGAGGCGTTTTCTATTCCGACGCTACGCGCAACATCGCGGATGAAAGGTGCGACCGTCAGCGCGGCGAAATAGCCGTAAACCACGGTCGGCACCCCGGCGAGCACTTCTAGCGCCGGCTTGAGCCATGCGCGGACCCTGGGGTCGGCATATTGTGTCAGATAGATCGCGCTCATCAAACCAAGCGGAATGGCGACGATCATAGCTATAATGGCGCCGATATAAATTGTGCCCCAAAACAGCGGAATCGCGCCGTAGCGGTCGCCCTGATCGGCATCAGGACTGGACATCGGATCGGGGTTCCAGCTGGTTCCGAACAAGAAATCGATCGGGCTGACAAAACCGAAGAAGCGGATCGTTTCGAATATCAGGCTGACCAAAATGCCGAACGTTGTCAGGATCGCCACGAGCGACGCAATTACCAGTGCAGCCATAACGGCGCGTTCTACGCGCGTGCGGGCCGTGAAGGTCGGGTTCAGGCGCGAGTAGGACCACAGTGCGCATATCACTGCAATACTCATCGCCAGAACCATGCCGATTACCGTGTAGCGCTGGATGGCATCGCGGAACGGTTCGATCAGCGGGCGCGCGGCGGCATCGAACACTGCAGGCGCAGCACCGGTCGCGACCGAGCGGGCTTCGGATAGCAGAGTGTCGCGCATAAACCCGAATTCGGGGAGGGAAGCGGCTGCGTCGCTGGCCAGCACAGATTGCATCACCAGCATCGGCATCAGAGCCATCCACAGCACAGCAAATGCCAGAAGCGGAACACCGACCCACAAAGCAACATACCAGCCGTGGTAATTCGGGCGGGCAACCGGACGTTTGGACGTGTCGGCCCGCTGGAAAGCAGATGCCTTCGCACGGCCGGCCAGCCAGCCCACCAGCCCAAGGCCAAGGGCAACAAACAATAACAGGGCCGGCGACATCAGCGGTGCAATTCCTCTTGTGTTTCAATCGCGATGGCTGCGAAGTAGCAGGGGTCTGTCGGCTTCGCCATCGCCTGTCAGTGGCAAGAGTGGATAGCGGGCAGTAATCTTGTGAAAACTGCTCACCGGCTCAGATCCTGCCCATGTTCAATCTGTGTTGCAGATTGATGACATTGATCCGGCTTCATGTTCGCGTGGGTTACTCTTTTTCGGCAGCCAACATAGGAATTCTGGCGATAACGGAGGTTCCTTTACCCAATACACTATCGATTTCCAGGCGACCGCGGTGCCGCTCGACAATATGTTTGACGATTGCAAGGCCAAGCCCGGTTCCGCCCGATGCGCGGCTGCGCCCCGGATCTGTACGATAAAATCGCCGGGTCAGATGGGGCAGATGTTCCGGCGGAATTCCCTCGCCTTCGTCTGATACGGTCAGACGTGCATTGTCATTGGGGCCAGCATCGAGAGAAATAGAGACTTGTCCCTCGGGTGCCCCATATTTCAGTGCATTGTCGACCAAATTGCGAACCAATTGTTCCAATTGCTGGGAATCGCCCGCCACGCGCAGGCCGCCAACAACATCCAGTATGATCCGTCCGGTTCGATCTGCCCCAGCCGCATCGCGTGATGCGCGCTCCACCAATGCGGAATAATCCACGGGCTTGGCGGGCTGTTCGTGCTTTTCCGCCTCAATCCGTGAAAGCGACATCAAATCGTTGACAAGGCTCTGCAAACGGCGCGCCTCACGGTGGATCGTTTTTAAAAATTTCGCAGCTGTCTCAGTGTCCAGTTCGCCCGGATTTTCACGCAAAGTTTCGGCATATCCGATGATCGAGGCAAGAGGCGTGCGCAATTCGTGGCTGGCATTGGCGACAAAATCGGTATGAGCGCGGTCGATGTCGGCTTCACTGGTCCGGTTGAGCAGCTCGATGACTGCATAATCCTCATCAAGCACGTGACGGCTTAATCGCCAGATGTCTCGCCGCCGGACCAGCCCGCTGACAATCGCCTCCCCATGCTCCGCCGAGTCCATCAATGAAATGGCTTCGGGATGGCGCAGGGCGACGCGCGGGTCTTGCCCCATTATATGATTACCAAGAACCGACCGGGCAGCTTTGTTCGCCACGGTAATGCGTGCGCCTTTGGTTAGCAGCTGCGGCGTTCCGGAGTGTTCAATCATCGCCGCCATGCTCTCGGCAATTGTAACTGCAGACGCAGCAGGTTCTTCGTCGGAAAGAAAACGCTGATCGTTCGGCTCGCGGGCCAGAATCCATATCGATGCGCTCCAGATGACGAATAGTAACAATGCCAGCGGGAACGCCAATCCGGAAAAACCCAGCGAAGCGGAGGTAACAGCTGCCAGAACGATGGCTGGCCAGAAGAAGATTTGTGCGGGGTTCACGACAGCCGCATTAGCCGCGCAGCACGATTGCCGCCAGCCATAGAGAGCAATTTCGCGAAATTATGCTGCGCCGCGTCCGCAGACGCAGCAACAGCAGCCATCGGAGGGAAGAGAGAAATGCGCCTCCGGATGGTGACCCCTACGGGAATCGAACCCGTGTTTCAGCCGTGAAAGGGCCGCGTCCTAACCGCTAGACGAAGGGGCCATCTCGGGACCAGTCCCGGAGGCGAGCCGCGCATTTAGGGAGGGGGTGTGATGCGGTCAACCCCGTTCCGCACGGAAATGCGGCGAAACTTCCCACAATCGCTCGCTAATCAGCCCACGCAGCATCCTCCAAATGCAGTTCTGCGCGCGGTGTGGGGCCCCAATCGTCGATTTTTGCACGACCTGCCAGCCATAGTCGCCGTCCTTTGGCCCCGTGTAGCAGTGCCTGCCCCCAATCGGTTTCCGCCGCGCGAAAAGCGATAGCCTTCAACGATCCACCGTCGGGGCCACCGGCAATCAGCCGCAGATGATCCGCACCGACAATGTCTGCTTTGATAATATGCACTGGCCCCACTGCCACGCGAGGGCCAGGCCAACCGACCCCATACGGGCCAGCACCGTCCAGCGTGTCGACCAGGTCGGGCGTCAGCCCGCGCGCTGACAGCGACAGGTCCAGCACCATTTCGCGCCCTTCGTCAGCGCGCGCGACGGCTTGCTCCAATCGCGCATCGATCCATTCGGAGAAAGCCTCCAACTTGTCCGCCGCAATTGTCAGGCCTGCCGCCATCGCATGGCCTCCTCCTGCCATCAGCAGGCCTTCCTCGCGCGCTGCAATGATTGCTGCACCCAGATCGACCCCGCTGATGGACCGTCCCGATCCTTTGCCTGTATCGCCGTCCAGCGCGATAACGAGAGCAGGTTTGCCAGTCTTTTCCTTGATCCGTCCCGCCACGATGCCGATAACGCCGGGATGCCAGCCATTGCCGGATACGATTTGCACTGCGCGGTTGTGCTGTGCGGCAATCTGTTCCTCTGCCGCAGATTGAACTTCGGCCTCGATTTGGCGGCGGTCTTCGTTGAGAGCGGAAAGCTGTTCGGCAATGGCGCGCGCTTCCTCTGGATCCTGCGTGGTCAGCAGGCGCACACCCAAAGTCGATTCGCCGACACGCCCGCCTGCATTGATGCGCGGACCCAGTGCAAAGCCAAGATCGCTGCACTGCGGCGCGCGTTTCAGGCGGCTTGCGTCGATCAAGGCTGACATTCCTGTATTGTCTCTCTTGGCCATAACTTTCAGCCCTTGAGACACGAACGCCCGGTTAAGGCCATGCAGCGCCGCTACATCGGCCACAGTGCCCAGCGCCACCAGATCGAGTAGAGCGCGAATATCGGGCTCCTTGCGATCTGCAAAGTAGCCCTGTTGCCTCAATGTGCGGACAATTGCGATGGCCAGCAGGAAGGCCACGCCCACCGCAGCCAGATGCCCGTGGGAGGCAGCCAGATCATTCTCATCAAGTCGGTTCGGATTGACCAGAGCGACTGCCTGCGGGAGTTCCACACCGCATTTATGATGGTCCACGACGATTACGTCGATTCCCGCCTCGCGCGCCTGTGCCAGCGCATCGTAAGCCATCGCACCGCAGTCGACTGTGACAATCAGAGTCGATCCACCAGTGCCCAGCTTGACCAGAGCTTCGCCGCTTGGGCCGTATCCCTCTAACAAGCGGTCGGGTATGTAGTATTGCGCATCCGCATCCAGCATCCGCATCAGGCGGATCAACAGGGCTGCGCTGGTCGCGCCGTCTACATCGTAATCACCGTATACCGTCACCGTCTCGCCTGCGATAATCGCCTGCGCGACGCGCTCTGCCGCTGTGTCCATATCGCGAAACTCGGACGGGTCAGGCAGGAATCCGCGTAAGCTGGGTTTGCGGTGTCGCTCCAGATCGGCGCGTTCAACGCCGCGTGCCAGCAGCAGCTGAGTGATGATGTCATCCTCCAGCCCGGCGACGCCTGAACCTACCCCGCCATCATCGCCCCCCATATTCGGCATCGCCATATTGCCACCGCGCCAACGCCAGCGTTTCCCGCTGAGCGATTTTTCTACGCCGCAGACGGCAGAGATTGCATTGGAAGCCATTGGAACAATCTACCGTATTGCAGCCTCGAGGGAAACGCGCAGCGGATTGACTTTAGACAGGCTAGGCGGTTTCCTGCTCGCTGAAATGGAAAACAGCGATACTTTACTGATTGTTTGGCACAGCCGCACCGGAACCGCGCGCGCTATGGCCGATGCGGCGATGGAGGAAGCAGGCACCACTGCGCGCCTGCTGCGGGCTGAAGAAACGCAGCCCGGCGATCTTCTGGACGCGGGCGGCTATCTGTTTATTTGCCCGGAAAACCTCGCCAGCATGACCGGCATGATGAAGGAAATGTTCGACCGATGCTATTATCCAGTCCTCGGACGACTGGAAGGCCGACCCTTTGCGACTGCTATTGCCGCGGGTTCTGACGGGGAGGGGGCCCAGCGTCAGATGGACCGGATTGCAAAAGGCTGGCGGTTGAAACGCGTGGCAGAGCCACTGATCGTGAACACCGACGCGCAAACACCGAAAGAGATTCTCGCCGAGAAAACTGTCTGCAACGAAGAACTGACCGCATGCCGTGATTTGGGCGCCGCATTAGCAGAGGGATTGCGGCAGGGCGTTTTTTAACCCTTAGCGATCATCAGCCGGTCGCTTTCGCCAAAGCAGCCCTCGCTTCGGTATATTCGCTCTCCAGCCGGTCAACGATATCGGCAACGGTACCCACGTTTTTCACTGCGCCGACCCCCTGACCCGAGCCCCAGATATCTTTCCAGGCCTTTGCTTTGGTGTTGCCGCCACTACCGAAGTTCATCTTACTTGGGTCGCTGGTCGGCAGATTGTCCGGGTCGAGACCGGCTTTTTCGATCGAGCTGCGCAGGTAATTTCCATGAACGCCGGTAAACAGGTTGGTGTAGACAATACCGTCCATATTCCCGTCGACAATTCCTTGCTTGTAACCCTGATCGGCATTGGCTTCTTCCGTGGCGATAAACGCGCTGCCGATATAGGCGAAATCGGCAGACAGCGCCCGAGCGGCCAATATGGATCGACCATGCGCGATGGAGCCGGAGAGGGCGATCAGTCCATCGAACCATTCGCGGATTTCCTGCATCAGCGCGAAGGGTGACAGCGCGCCGGCATGGCCGCCTGCACCGGCGGCGACGGGGATCAGGCCGGTCGCCCCCTTCTCGATCGCCTTGTGCGCAAACCTGTTGTTGATGACATCGTGCATTGTGATGCCGCCCCAGTTTTTCACAGCCTGAAAGATTTCTTCCCGCGCGCCAAGCGAGGTAATTACCATGGGAACCTGCCATTTTTCGCAGGTTTTCATATCTGCTTCGACACGGTCGTTCGATTTATGGACAATCTGGTTCACTGCGAAAGGTGCGGCGGGCCGATCGGGGTTGTCGCGGTTATGTTTGGCAAGCTCTTCGGTAATCTGATGCAGCCATTCATCCAGTAGCGATTGGGGGCGCGCGTTGAGCGAAGGGAACGAGCCGACAATACCGGCCTTGCACTGCGCAATCACCAGTTCTGGACCGGATACGATGAAAAGCGGCGACCCAATTACGGGCAAACGCATACGGTCGAACGGTGCTGGCAGGCTCATCGTGTTGCTCTCCGGTATATTGTATTCACACCCCGCTTATGGCGCGGGTGCCTGCAAGTCGAGAGGGGCGTTTTATGAGGTTTCGGAGAGGGTGCGAACATTATTGCGATGCCGTAACGTCACTGATGTGCCAGCACATTTTCAAGCCCATAAAATTGTGTTGCTGTGCGACTATAAAGCGCAGTTTTCTCGTCTGTACTGGCGCCCGATGTGATGCGCTTGAATGCATTCCAGAGAACAGGGTAGCTCGCACCCCAATGATCGACTGGGTAGTTGCTTTCAAACATGGCGCGTTCGGGGCCGAAAGTGTCGATGCAGGTTTCGATATAAGGGCGCCATAGCGCGGCCAGTTCTTCCGAGCCTTTGCCACTGGCAGGGCCAGTTTCGGGCATTCCGCAAAACGCCATAGCCAGTCCGCCGAGTTTCACACTGACATTCTGAAGTTTTCCAAGCTCCCGGATGGAGGCTTCCCAACGTTCGAAATTTCCTTCCAGAGTGCCTTTATATCCCGCAATATTTAGCGGTGTGCCGCAATGGTCGAGGCAGATGGGCTGGTCGGGAAACGCCTTGGCCAGATCAATAACATCTCCGAGTTGAGGTTCCAGCACCCAAGCATCGAAGGTCAGACCCATTGTACCCAGATGCGCAAAACCTTCGCGGAACGATGCGCTGTTATACAGGCCTTCGGGCGCATGGAAGGGTGGGCCAAGAACATCTGGATCTGCATCCCATGCACCCTGATGGCGAATGCCCCGGAACCGGCCATTGCCCGCAGCAACCAGAGCTTCCAGGACAGGCGCCGCCCTATCGCCCAGCATCATGTTGGCATGGCCGATAATGCCCGCACAGGCGCGGTAATTGCCATAAAGGCCGCTGGCTGATTGCGCAGCCACACCGTTTACGAATTCAACCTCGCCCACGGATTTGAAATCTTCAGTCCTGTCGGCATCATAAAATGCACCGCATTCCATGAATATGGTGGCAACGATGTTGTGGCCAGTGGCTGTATCTTCACGCAGCGCATCGAACCCGTAATAGGATTTCTGTGCAATCGCAGCGATGAAAGCATGATGCGGTTCTGGGAACATCGGGACCATCGGGCGCAAATCCCAAAGGTGGTGATGTGGATCGACAATCGGGAGATCGGGTTCGAGAATGGCTTCAGTCATTTCATTTCTCCGCCTGTCGGTTAGTCGTTGCGCTGTCCTATCGCCACATTGGCTGCGCTCAGCACTGCGCGAACTGATGCTGTAGCGATATCTTCGTCAATCCCGCATCCCCAGATCGTGCTACCATGCTCATCCTGGCATTGGAGATAAGCGGCGGCACGAGCATCCGTGCCTGTGCCAAGCGCGTGTTCAGTATAATCCTGCACTTCCAGGCGCAAACCGAACGCTTTCTCGATCGTTGTTACAACGGAGGAAATCAGCCCATTACCGCGCCCGCTGACACTTTTTTCCCTGCCCGCCACCGCAATCGTTCCGGCGAACAGGCGCGTTCCGTCGGCAGCACGATTTTCTTCATAATCGACCAGTTGAAAATGTTTGTCTGTGGTCTGTACATGATAGGCGCTGCGGAAGGTCTGCCAAATATCCGCCGCATTCAGTTCGCGTCCTAACCGGTCGGCCATTTGCTGGACGTGACTGGAGAAATCAGCCTGCATTTTTTTGGGCAGTTTAAGGCCCTGATCCTGCTCAAGCACCCAAGCGAAACCGCCCTTGCCGGATTGTGAATTGACCCGGATGACTGCCTCATAGTTGCGGCCCAAATCGGCAGGGTCGATCGGCAGGTAGGGGACGCGCCACCGCTCGTCATTCTGGCGAGTATGTGCATCAAAACCTTTTTTGATCGCGTCCTGATGGCTGCCTGAAAATGCTGTATAGACAAGTTCCCCGCCATAAGGGTGCCGCTCGTGCACGGGCAGCTGGTTGCAGTATTCCACCGTCTCAATAACCCGGTCGATGTCAGAAAAGTCGAGGCCCGGATCGACGCCCTGAGTATACATATTGAGCGCCATGGTCACGAGGCAACAATTACCCGTACGCTCGCCATTACCGAACAGGCAGCCTTCCACACGGTCGGCACCGGCCATCATTCCCAGCTCTGCCGCTGCAACTCCGGTGCCGCGGTCATTATGCGTGTGGAGCGAGATCACTACGCTCTCACGATGGGGAATGTTGCGGGCGAAGTACTCGATCTGGTCCGCGTAGATATTGGGCGTCGCCGCCTCAACTGTAGCAGGCAGATTGAAAATAATCGGATGCTCCGGTGTAGGTGCCAGAACATCCATAACGGAGGAGCAAACCTCGAGACTAAAATCGATTTCGGCAGTAGAAAACGTTTCGGGACTGTACTGGAAATGCCAATCGGTATCGGGACGTTTGGCTGCCTCATCGCGCATGACTTTTGCACCAGCGATAGCAATATCGCGCACCTGGTCGCGGCTCATGTTGAAGACAATGTCGCGCCATGCCGGGCTCACTGCATTATACAGATGTACAATAGCCTTTTTGGCACCCGCCAGACTCTCGAAGCTCGTGCGGATCAGTTCCTCACGGCTTTGTGTCAAAACCTGTACCAGCACATCGTCAGGTACGCGGCCCGAGTGGATCAATCCTGAGATGAAATTGAACTCTGTCGCTCCTGCACTGGGGAAGCCGACTTCGATTTCTTTAATGCCGATTTCAACAAGCAGGTCGAAGAAACGGTTCTTCTTAACACTGTCCATCGGGTCGATGATCGACTGGTTTCCGTCTCGAAGGTCGGTGCTGAGCCAGCGGGGCGGAGTAGTGATGGTGCGCGATGGCCATTGCCGATCGACTAACGGAACTTGCGGGAAGGCGCTGTACTTTTCAGACGGATTACTGAGCATTGTCATGACGGTTCGCACTCTTGGCATCTCTGATAAAACTGGTCGAGATTTCCCTTGAGCGCTTGTCGCGCGCCCATAGGCCACGCGTCAGGTCACGCCCAAGGGCGAGTAAGTCGTAGTAGAAGCGATGCGTTGCGTGTCATGCAAACACACTTGCCATAAATGTCGCCGGACGCAACCCTGCTATGGCAAATATTTGGTCAACCACATGTCGCAGCGATGATAACGTCATCTTCGTCTAGGGTGATGTTCAGACGATCGGCAACATTGTCTTCTGTCACGATATCATCAGGGCCGATCCACCGGACATCAGTTACCGGCACAACGGCAGACAGCAATTGTCCCCGAGTTTGTGCTCCGGCATCCTGCCCAATATACGGCTCGGCAAGCGCGGATCTACACTCGTCTGCATCACCATCGTCTTCATCTCGGGCCGAGGGAGTAACCCGAGAAAAGTCGGTGACTGGCACTGGCTCGGCGCGTCCTGTAGCCCCCGTTTCATCGACATCGCTGCTGCTTCCACAAGCAGCAAGCGCACCAACCAGTGCAGGAATCATGAAGCCCCGAAATTTCATGGTTGTCGCTCGAACGCAGCGGTGATGGTTAGCTCGACCGTATCGGAGACCATCGGGATCGCATAGCCGATGCCGAAGTCAGAACGTTCGACATCGGTAGTGGCTGTAAAGCCAATGGTTTCAGTCTCGTTGACCGGATTCTTCCCAGCTCCCGTGAATTCAACCAGCAGCGATACTTCGCGGGTCTGACCGTTCAGGGTCAAATCGCCAGTTGCAACCGCACTGGTTCCACCAATCTGCCGAACATCGGTAGTTGTGAATTTGGCAGCCGGAGGGGTGGGGCCAAAGAAATCAGGCGAACCTCCGTCCTTGCCGGGCCGCAACATATGCTCGCGCAGACCAGAGCTCACTACGGCCAAAGACGTGACGGGGATGGTCACATCCAGAGTGGTTGCTTCTACATTGGCTGGGTCGAAGGCCATTGTGCCTTCAACATCGCCGAACAAGCCGAAATACGGATTGAAGCCGAAGTGATCCACTTCCCACTGGATTACGGTGTGCGCAGGATCGGTGGCGTAGCTTCCGGCCTGAATACGGGACACGTCGACGACGCCCGGAATTTCGGGTGCGTCTTGCGCGATACCTGAGGCTGCGCCAAGCGCCATGGTTGCGCTGGCAGAAAGGGCGGCGACTATTGCGAACGAGGTTTTCATAGGTTGGGTGCTCCTGTGCCGGGATTATTAATTCAATGCACCGGCACAGGAGGGGTTCCGCAGCCCGCGACTGCTTTGCAGGCCTAGTTCTTCGTTTTGTCGACCAGCTGGTTGTCGCCGATCCAAGGCATCATTGCTCTCAGCTTCGTGCCGACGGCTTCGATTGGATGGGCTTCCTGACGTTTCCGGCTTGCCTTCATCTCTGGATTGCCGACCATGTTGTCCATCATGAAACGCTGGACGAAACGGCCCGCCTGAATGTCTTCCAGCACACGCTTCATTTCGGCCTTGGTTTCATCGGTGATGACGCGCGGGCCAGTGTGGTAATCGCCATATTCAGCAGTGTTGCTGATCGAATAGCGCATGTTGGCGATACCGCCCTCATACAGCAGATCGACGATCAGCTTGGTTTCGTGCAAACACTCGAAGTAAGCCATTTCTTCGGGATATCCGGCCTCGACCAGCGTCTCGAACCCGGCCAGTATCAGGTGGCTGATGCCGCCACACAGAACGGCCTGCTCACCGAACAGATCGGTTTCGCATTCGTCCTTGAAGGTGGTTTCGATAATTGCGGACCGGCCTGCACCCATTGCGCCGGCATAAGCGAGGGCGAGGGCTTGTGCGAAGCCGTTGCCGCCGGAACCGGAACCTTCCTGATGCACTGCGATCAAGGCGGGCACACCGCGGCCCTGCTCGTATTCGTTACGCACCGTGTGGCCGGGACCCTTCGGCGCGATCATGATCACATCGAGATCTTCGCGCGGTTCGATCAGGCCGAAATGAACATTCAGACCATGAGCGAAGGCGAGGGCGGCACCCTGCTTCATGTTGTCTTTCAGGTCGGTGTTCCAGATGTGCGCCTGCGTCTCGTCAGGCGCCAGGATCATTACGATGTCAGCCCACTTTGCCGCTTCTGCATTGGACATGACGGTGAAACCGGCACTCTCCGCCTTTTTTGCCGTAGCTGATCCTTCACGCAGGGCAACGCGCACTTCGCCTGCACCGCTATCGCGCAGGTTCTGGGCGTGGGCATGGCCCTGACTGCCGTAACCGACGATCACGATCTTGCGTTCCTCGATCAGTTTACGGTCGGTGTCGGCGTCGTAATAAACTTTCATGTGGTCTTTCCCATTATATCGATCGTCATCCTCGCGAAGGCGGGGATCCAGTTATGAAGCAGTCCCTAGCTGGATTGCCGCCTGCGCGTGAATAACAGAGATTGTTGATTGCAGCTGAGTTTAACTAGGCTTCTCCGGCGCCGCGCATCATTCCGACGATGCCGGTACGGCCGATTTCAACAAGGCCGAGGCCCCGCATCAGATCGATAAAGCTGTCCACCTTGTCAGGCGGGCCGGTGATTTCGAAGATGAAGCTTTCAGTCGTAGTGTCCACGGGCCGGGCGCGGAAGATATCCGCTAGTCGCAAGGCCTCGACCCGCTTGTCGCCTGTGCCAGCGACTTTCACCAACGCAAGTTCGCGTTCGACATGGGGGCCTTCTTCGGTCAGATCAGTCACACGGTGGACTGGCACAAGCCGTTCCAGCTGAGCCTGAATCTGGTCGATTACTGCAGGCGGGCCATTGGTAACAACGGTGATCCGGCTGACTGCATGGTCCTCTGAGATGTCGGCCACGGTCAGACTGTCGATATTGTAACCGCGCGCGGTAAACAGACCGGTGATCTTCGCCAGAATTCCCGGTTCGTTATCGACAGTTACGGCGAGCACATGGCGCTCGGCGGAGGTTTTCTCTATCTTCATTGAATAATCCTAAACCAGCGCCTTGGCCTTGTCGTCCATAGTGCCCGTCGTTTCATCCCCATACAGAAGCATGTCTGTATGCGCCGCCCCGCTGGGTATCATCGGCAGACAATTGGCTTCTTTCGATACGCGGCAATCGACAATCACCGGGCCATCATGCGCCAACATCGCATCGATGCCGCCGTCCAATCCGGCTTCGTCTTCGATGCGTATTCCCTTCCAGCCATATGCCTCTGCCAGCGCCACGAAGTCGGGCAGACTGTCGGAATAGCTGTTGGAATAACGGCTTTCATAGGTCAGTTCCTGCCATTGGCGGACCATTCCCATAAATTCGTTGTTGAGGATGAAGACCTTCACCGGCAGGCGGTATTGGCTCGCTGTGCCAAGCTCTTGAATATTCATTTGAATGCTGGCTTCGCCCGCAATATCGATCACCAGCGCATCGGCGTTACCCAATTGCGCGCCGATCGCGGCAGGAAGGCCGTAACCCATCGTGCCAAGGCCCCCGCTGGTGAGCCACTTGTTCGGCCCCATAAACCCAAAATACTGGGCTGCCCACATTTGGTGCTGACCGACCTCGGTGGTGATAATGGGATTACGATCACGGGTCAGGGCAAACAGCCGCTCGACCGCTTTTTGTGGCATCATCAGACCTTGCGAGCCCGTGGTATGGGGATAGGCGAGGCATTCGCGCGCACGCCATCCGGCAATGCGCGCTTTCCATTCGCCGCGATCCGCGTGCTGGCGTGACGCCCAGCCTTCTATCAGCTGGTTCAACACCGTTCCGCAATCGCCGATCAGGCCCAGATCGACGGGCACAACCTTGTTGATACTGGCCCGGTCGATATCGATATGGATCTTCTTCGAATTTGGGGCGAAGGCATCCAGCCGCCCTGTCACCCGATCATCGAACCTGGCACCGACTGCAATAATCAGATCGGATTTGTTCATCGCCATATTGGCTTCGAACGTACCGTGCATTCCCAGCATCCCCAGCCAGTCGGGATGGTCGGCGCTGAACGCACCCAGTCCCATCAGGGTGGAGGTGACGGGTGCATCGATCAGTTCCTGCAACTTGCGCAGGGCCTTGCTGGCATCGGGGCCGGAATTGATAACCCCGCCGCCAGTGTAGAAGACAGGACACTCGGCGGCTGCGATCATCTCGATCGCTTGGGCAATTTCATCTCCCGCTGCGACGGTGCGTGGCTGATAACGATCGGAGGAGAGTGTCGGCTCCTTCACCCCGCGACTGGCGCCTGCAATCTGAACGTCCTTGGGTATGTCCACCAGTACGGGGCCGGGGCGTCCGGTGGTGGCAATGCGGAACGCCTCTGCAAGAGTGGCTTCCAACGCATCCGGGTCTTTGACGAGGTAATTGTGCTTCGTACAATGGCGGGTGATGCCGACAGTGTCCGCTTCCTGAAACGCATCGGTACCGATCAGCGCTGTGGGGACCTGACCGGTGATGACCACTAACGGGATCGAATCCATAAACGCATCTGCGATGCCGGTGACGGCATTCGTGGCGCCGGGGCCGGAAGTAACCAGAACCACGCCCGGTTTGCCGGTGCTGCGCGCGTATCCTTCTGCCGCGTGAGCCGCGCCAGCTTCGTGCCGCACCAGTATGTGACGGATGCGTTCGTCGCCGAACAATTCGTCGTAGATCGGTAAAACTGCGCCGCCGGGGTAGCCGAACACGAATTCCACCCCTTCACGCACCAGACTGTCTACTAGAACCGCCGCGCCGGTGCGCGCTGATGGCAGAGTGGTGGTGTTGTCGCTGGCGTCGGCCGAAGCGGTCATTTGTACCGTCCTTAAAAGTAGAGCCCGGCGTGGGGGAACGCCGGGCCCTTTGGGTCTGGAACCGCATTATTAGTTATTATCTAACTTGTCAAGACCTACTATTGTAATAATAATTCAAAATGTCGGGAAATAATGGCATTTTTGGTTCCCTCCCCATTATCTCTGGGCCACCAAGCGGGAGATTGGTTGCGAAACCAAGTATATTGGCGCTTGGCATACTGCCTTGTCGAAGCACTGCCGCGCTCCTTCAGCGAGGCACCTGGATCGACCGATCTGCTGGCCATTTCAGCCGCGATTTCCGGAACGCCGATAGCGCGCATGACCGGCAAATCGGGGTGGAGCTGCCGTTCCAGTAGCTTGGCCACCTCGTCCATCGCTCCGTTATCGAGCATCCATTCGAACCGTGCGTTGCACCTGCTATACAGCCATTCCCTCTCGGGCAGCATAATGAGCGGGTGCAGATCGATTTCCTGCTGGATGCCGCCAGTCTTATACTTTTGCCAATGCCCAAGCGTCTTGCCGGTCGACAGCACCACCTCCAACGCCCGGGACATGCGCTGGGTGTCGTTCTCCCCGATGCGCGACATTGCCTGCGGGTCCAATTCAACAAGATTCTTGCGCAATTCGTCTTTGGCCAGGCTTCGGACACGGGACCGGGTATCGTTGGCAATCTCGGGTATCGGCGCGATCCCTTCCAGTAGAGTTTGCAAGTACAGCCCAGTCCCACCCACCAGAATTGGGATTGCGCCGTCAGCATGTGTTTGATCAACCTCTTCCTTGGCGGCCGCTGCCCAATCCGCAGTGGAACAGGCATGCGCTCCGTCCCATATGCCGAAAAGGCGATGCGGGACACCACGCATTTCCTCGGCAGTAGGCCGCGCGCTCACGACTTGAAGATCAGAATAAACCTGCATGCTGTCGGCATTGATAATTACCGCATCACGCCGCCGCGCATGCAATTGCAAAGCCAGCTCGATCGCCAAATCACTCTTGCCGCTTGCTGTAGGCCCTGCAATGAGCGCGACCGGACCATGCAGCGCACGGTCTGCAACCTTTTCTTCTGGAGAGTATACAGTGCTCATCGCCCGGCTGATAGCAGACCCGGACTTACTGGGAATACGTCTTGATGCGCTTCTGTCCGCGCTTGAAAGTCAGGCGATGCCGGTCGCGCGGGCCGTGATGTTGGAGCATTGTGGGGAAGTGCTGCAACTGGAGCTGCCAAAATGTGACGTCGCATCGCTCCGCAAAGCTGTGGACGAGCATTTGGGACCTACAGATGGTCTGGTCGCACCGGATTTGATTACTTTGCCGAACCTGTTTGTGTCCGACATGGATTCAACCATGATCGGACAGGAATGTATCGACGAGCTGGCGGATTTCGCAGGGCTGAAGGATCAGGTTTCCGAAATCACTGAGCGCGCCATGCTAGGCGAGCTCGACTTCGAAAGTGCACTACGGGAACGGGTTGGATTGTTGGCTGGGCTGGACGAAATCGCGATCCAGCGGTGTCTGGAGGAGCGCATTCGACCGACTCCAGGCGCGCGGGTGCTAGTGGAGACATTAAAATCAAAGGGATGCCATACTGTGCTTGTCACAGGGGGCTTCCACCATTTTGCCGATGTCGTCGCGGAAATACTTGGCTTCGATCAGGTGGTCGGTAACCGGCTCGCGGTGGCGGATGGTGCGTTGACTGGGGAGCTGGCCGGTCCGGTCGTCGACAGCGGCACCAAGAAATCTACACTGGAAGCCGAGCTTAGCAAGCTGAGTCAGAGTGCCCGCTCCCTGACTGCAGGCGACGGGGCAAATGATATTCCGATGATAGCTGCATCGAATTATGGCTTTGCCTACCGCGCAAAGCCCAAAGCACGCGAGGCGGCGAATGGCTGGATTGACCGGGGCGATCTGACATCGGTGCTGAAATTGCTGGATATTCCGCAGGTCCACTGGGCCACCTGATACTGCTTTATGCTAAAGCCAGCTGGACACTTTCTCGAGCGGCTTCTTACGGGTTGCGTGTGCAGGAACACTCGCGCCTTCTGCAGGCAGGCCGGCCACCACGATCATTACCGGCTTTTCCTCGCTGGGCCGGTTGCACAGATCGCGTAGAAAACCCATCGGCGAGGGAGTGTGCGTCAGAGTCGCCAGCCCAGCTTCGTGCAAAGTCGCAATCAGCATTCCGCAGGCGATCCCGACGCTTTCATTGACATAGTAATTCTGCGTCTTGCCGTCTTCCTCGATCCCGCCTTTGCGCTGGGCAAACACCACGATCAACCACGGTGCAGTTTCTAGAAACGGCTTATTGGCACTGGTACCGATCGGGGCGAGGGCAGAGAGCCATTCCTCGCTGGCTTTCGGATCGTCTCCATCCGCGCCGTAAAACCGGCGCTCCTCCTCCTCCGCCGCTTCGCGAATAGCGCGCTTTTTGTCAGGAGAAGACACCGCTGTGAAATGCCATGGCTGATGGTTTGCACCATTTGGCGCGCTGCCTGCGGCAAGAATTGCCTGCTCGATAATTTCGCGCGGGACAGGAGTGTTGGCGAAATCGCGGCAGGTTCTACGCCGTGACAGCTTTTCCTGCATCGCAGAAGCACGTTCCACGCGCTCATCGTCGGACATAGCCGGGAGAAAATAGGGTATGCTTGCATGTTCTTGCATGGGTTAAACCTATCGGCCCGTGGTTTGCATTTGAACAGGTTGTTGTTCCTGCGAAGCTATAATGCCGGTTAAGATTGATAGACTAATTTTTATATTTTGGAGGTTACCGAACATAGATGGGGGCGTCCACGGATGCACCCGGGCAGTACCAAAACATGTTTTATGTCCTGACCGAATACAGCCACAAATATCGACGTTGCGCGTGAGCGGCTGAGTTTGGACCGTCCGGAGACGTATTACGAATGTCTGCGGATAATGCGTAAAGAGTGCGTACGCGCCTGCAGATTATGTCGGGCAATGCGAACTCCTTAGCGGATCAGCGCTCGGCCTTGGGAATTACGAATTTGATGCCGGACCATATTTCGTCGACTGTGCAATCCTTGGTGTCGACAAAGCCTGCCGCCATTCCGATCCGCAGTACATCAGTTTGATCGAGCGCCAATTGCTGATCTGAGCCTTGTTTTGGCCAACTGACCCAAATTTGCCCGTCTGACGACAAAAAGGGGCGCAGGCGCGTCAATTTATCTGTCAGCGTTTCAGCATCGACCACGAAAATATGCCCGGCATCGAAGCCTTCGGCCGGGCTGCCAACGAAGATCAGCTCCAGCGCGTATTCGTCGATCTCGTCCTGAATATTGGCTGGCATATCCTCGAACCAGACACGTTGTTCGTCCCGGAGGTTGAGCTTTTTGGCAAGCGGTGCGTCTGAATGACCAGCGTTCACAGAGCCTGGTTCTCCATCCAGTCGTGAAAGAAGCTGGCGCTGGCTTCGCGCAGTGCCGTGATGCTGACGTGTTGGCCATTGATTGCAATACCATTGCCGCCGGTCGTGCCGACTTTGGTGGCATAAAGTTCGGCCGCATTGGCGCGCTCGATCACCGTAGGATCACTGGTGGTCACCAGCATCCGGCCCTGATCCTCGCCAAAAAGGGCGGCAGTCATTTTTTCGGAGTCCGGCATAGCCAGTTCTGCGCCGATCCCGCCAGCCATCGCCATCTCCGCAATCGCAACCAGTGGCCCGCCATCCGACACATCGTGAGCTGCAGTGATGCGGCCTTCGGCGATCAGTTCCCGGACCAGTTCCCCCAGTCGTTTTTCGACCGCCAGATCGACAGGTGGTGCATCCCCGTCCTCGCGCCCGTGAATAGTGCGCAGCCATTGCGATTGTCCCAGATGCCCCGGACCGTAGCCGATCAGAAGCACTGTCTCCCCCTCTGCAACGAAGCTGCTGGTTATCATCTGCGCGTAGTTTTCGATAAGCCCCACGCCGCCGATTGCGGGAGTGGGGAGGATCGCCGACCCTCCGCCGGTCGCCTTGCTTTCGTTATACAGCGAGACGTTGCCGCTCACGATTGGAAAGTCGAGCGCACGGCAAGCCTCGCCCATACCTTCCAGAGCGTGGACCAGCTGGGCCATGATCTCAGGCCGCTGCGGATTGGCGAAATTGAGACAATTGGTAACGGCCAGCGGTCGCGCGCCCACGGCGGACAGGTTCCGGTATGCCTCTGCAATCGCCTGCTTCCCGCCTTCAAAGGGGTCGGCATAAACATATCGCGGGCTGCAATCTGTGGTGATGGCCAGCGCTTTCTGCGTGCCGTGAACGCGCACCACGCCTGCATCGCCACCAGTTTGCAGCGTATCAGCGCCAACCTGCGAATCGTACTGCTGGGCAATCCACTGGCGTGAGGCGAGGGCCGGGCTGGCCATCATTTTCAGCAAATCGCCGGTAATGTCGGTGCTTTCTGAAATTTCGCCCAGAGGCGCGACCTTGGCCCACGCCTTGTAAGCTTCTTTCGACAGATAAGGCCGCTCGTATTCCGGGGCATCGGCAGCAAGCGGGCCCAGCGGGATATCGCATACGATTTCGCCATCGAATTCGAGCACCATGTGCCTCGTGTCGGTCACTTCGCCAATGACCGCGAAATCCAGTTCCCATTTCCTGAAAATTTCGGCCGCCATAGCTTCTTTGCCCGGCTTTAAAACCATGAGCATACGCTCCTGACTTTCGCTCAGCATCATTTCGTATGGCGTCATGCCTTCTTCACGGCACGGTACGGCGTTCATATCAAGGTGGATACCAGCCTTGCCATTTGTGGCCATTTCCACGCCCGACGATGTCAGGCCTGCTGCCCCCATATCCTGAATGGCGACAATGGCATCGGTTGCCATCAGTTCAAGGCACGCCTCGATCAGCAGCTTCTCGGTAAAAGGATCGCCGACCTGCACGGTGGGGCGCTTGGCTTCTGTGTCTTCGCCGAAATCGGTGCTGGCCATTGTTGCGCCGTGAATACCGTCGCGTCCGGTCTTGCTGCCGACATAGACGATCGGGTTGCCCACACCGGTTGCTGCGCTGTAGAAAATCTTCTTCTGATCGGCGACGCCCACAGTCATCGCGTTGACCAGAATGTTGCCATCATACGCCGGGTGAAAATTTGTCTCGCCCGCCACGGTCGGCACACCCACACAATTGCCGTACCCGCCGATGCCGGCAACCACGCCCTGCACCAGATGCTTCATCTTGGGATGCTCAGGCCGGCCAAAACGCAGGGCGTTGGCGTTGGCAACCGGACGCGCGCCCATCGTAAACACGTCGCGCAAGATACCGCCCACCCCGGTCGCTGCGCCCTGATAGGGTTCGATGTAACTGGGGTGGTTGTGGCTTTCCATCTTGAAGATAGCGGCCAGTTTCGTGCCGTTTGGCCCGTCACCAATGTCGATGATGCCTGCATTTTCGCCCGGTCCGCAAATCACCCACGGTGCCTCTGTCGGTAATTTCTTCAAATGGAAGCGGGAGGATTTGTAAGAGCAATGCTCGCTCCACATGACCGAGAATATACCAAGCTCGACCAGATTAGGCTCGCGGCCTAATCCCTTCAGAACGTTTTCATATTCTTCCGGCGATAGCCCGTGTTGTTCGACTATTTCCGGAGTGATCGAGTCGCTGGACTGTGCGGTGTGTGTAGCCATGCCTCGCGCATTAGCGATGCAGGCTCTCCACTGCCAGTCCGACCTCGCGTTTATGCCACCGTGTCGAACCGACCCATCCGGCAATCAGGGTCAAAATCAGAAACGCAGCCAGCGATGTAAGATAAAGTGCCGGCCCCGCTTCTACTGGCGGCGGCCCGAACCAGTTGAGCGCCTGCATCGCCAATAATACGCCCAGCAGGATCAACGGAGGCACAATCGGCCCGCGTGTGCGGCGGATGAAATAGAGAAAGCTGCCGAAGATCAGCGCCAATTCCAGCGATATGGCGGGCAGGGGATGATCCCACAGTCCCAGACCGATTTTGTGCTGTCCTCCTGCCACCGTCAGATCGGGGCGATGGGTCACAAGATCCAGTACCCAGTGCGACATGACGACCAGAAATCCGATCACTGCAGCAACGACATCCCGCCATTTGACCAGTGCGACCAGAGCAAACGCAAATCCCCACACTGCCGTACCTAACAAGCTGTGAGTATAGGGCATAAAATACAGGTCCAGCGGGTTCATTGCGGTGATCCCGGGCACAATGCGCATTTTCTCCAGCCCGATCAGACTGAAGGTAAAGAAGCCCCAGTCAACCAATTGCGCCCCGACGAACAATGCAGTCAGGCTGGGTGCGCGGCGCGATGCGGCGGCTGCAACGAACGCAGCGGAGAAATGGCCGATGAACATGGCTTATGCTGGTTCCTTCTGTAAATTGCGCAGACTCGGGAAAAGGAAAAATTCAGGTGAAGCGCAAGGCACCCCATATTGCGCTGAAGGCCTCGGCTGCAGTCGCACAAAAGCGGCGCGCGATGGCGGCGATTTTTCTATAATGGGCCAATACTTCAGAACCGTTTGTCTCGTCAGAAAATAGGTTGCTGAGCAAAGGCAGCACGGCAGCGCCACGTTGAGAACCGCTGCGGCCTTCGAACTACCAGCGAGACCCGGCTTGGTGGTGAACCAGAGCACCCCCGCCAGACAGACAGAATAAACCAACCCCGCCCAAACCGGTTTGAGATATCCGGTCATTGCGGCAGCGATATGAGTGCAAGAGGAGTTCAGGGCTGTTCGCTGGCCGCGCGCGCCGGGAATACCGAATGCCACCGAAGCGACGATATTGGCGATAATCCACTGCATGAATGCACCCCTTGTGGTGGGCATGTCTTGACCATCGTGGGGGGTGCGGTCAATGCTCGGTATATGGAAGACGATACAGCAGTCACACAACCGGCGATCACCGAGATGTCGTTCGAACAGGCGCTTAGCGCGCTGGAGCAGGTCGTTCGCCAGCTGGAAAGCGGGGACGTTCCGCTGGACGAATCGATCAATCTTTATTCGCGGGGCGAGGAGCTTCGCAAGGCGTGTCAGGCGCGGCTCGATGCGGCGCAGGCCCGGATCGAGGCGATTGTGCAGGATGGCAGCGGCAATGCCTCTGGAACGCGCCCCTTCGACAGCACTACACAGGGCTGATCGGTATCGTGGAAATGGTCGACACTAGCGGCATAAAGCTGGACGCGGCGTTCACTCAGATCCAGCAGGACATCGACGGGGTTTTCGACGAGCTTCTTCCAGTGCCGAACGACACCCGCCGCCGGTTGGTAGAGGCGATGCGCCATGCCACTATGGGCGGGGGCAAACGGGTGCGTCCCTTGCTGTTGGTGGCCACTGCAGAAATGTTGGGCGTCGCGCGCGATCCGGCGCTGCGCGCGGCCTGCGCAGTGGAAGCGATTCATGTTTACTCGCTGATCCACGACGATTTGCCGTGCATGGACGATGACGATCTGCGCCGCGGCAAGCTTACGGTGCACAAGGCTTTCGACGAGGCTACTGCTGTGCTGGCGGGGGATTCCCTTCATGCGCTGGCGTTTGAAATCCTGACCGATGAACGCTCCTTCACCGATCCCTTTACGCGCGCGGAACTGGCGCGCACGCTTGCTTCGGCTTCTGGCATGAACGGCATGGCTGGCGGACAGGTGATGGATATGGCCGCCGACAGCGCGACTTACGATTTGCCCACGATCACTCGCCTCCAGCAGTTGAAAACCGGCGCATTACTTGCCGCCAGTGTCGAGATGGGCGCTATTCTGGGCAAACTGCAACCGGAAGGCCGCGCTCCGCTGCGTTCTTATGCACGCGACGTAGGACTGGCCTTCCAGATTGCAGATGATCTACTGGATGTTGAAGGCGATGAAGAAACCGTCGGCAAGGCAGTGGGCAAGGACAGCGAACAGGGTAAGCAGACCTTCGTTACGTTGATGGGCGTGGAGGGCGCACGCAACCAGTCACGCGCCCTTATGGATCAGGCTGCAGGCCATCTGGCTCAGTATGGTTCCGATGCAGCACTGCTGATCGCATTGGCAAAATTTATTGTGGAGAGAGACAGGTGAGCACCAGCGCAGATAAAGTGGCGGGACAGCCGCGCATCGGGGTCTATCCGGGCACCTTCGATCCTATCACCAGAGGGCATCGCGATATCATCCGGCGCGGGGCGAAACTGGTCGATGAATTGATTATCGGTGTCACCACCAACCCGTCGAAGAACCCGATGTTCACGCCGGAAGAGCGGATGGACATGGTCACCGCCGAACTGGCGCAGATGAAAATCGTCAATGCCCGTGTGGTGGGGTTCGATGCCCTGCTGATGAAGTTTGCCCACAAACAGGGTGCAAGCATCATTGTGCGCGGTCTGCGCGCAGTTGCCGATTTCGAATACGAATATCAAATGGCGGGCATGAACCAGCAGATCGACGACGAGATCGAGACGGTCTTCCTGATGGCCGATGTCGGCCTGCAGCCGATTGCTTCGAAACTGGTCAAGGAAATCGCCCTTTACGGCGGCGATATCAGCCCGTTCGTCAGCCCCGCGGTACGCGATCTGGTGAACGCTCGGGTGGAATCGATCGGGCGGCGCGGGGAATACTGACGAACAAGCTCTCGCCGTCTTGGGCTTCCAGTGATCTACATTCATTGAAGTGACAGGGCGTGATCGCTAGACGCTTGCGGCATAACAACAGCACATATTCAGGACTTGCCCTTTTCATGTTCAAACGCCTTCTAGCTGCCGGTGCTTTCGCCGCGCTCACTCTGACACCCGCTGCCGCGCAGGAAGCCGAAGCCCCCGCCGCACCGCGGGTGTTTGCGAAGGTCAATTTCAATGCTGCCGAAGACCGTGAAAATGTGCTCCTCCTCGATCTCAGCAATGGTGGCCGGGTTGCCATCCGCCTGATGCCGGATTGGGCGCCGTCCCATGTGGAGCGGGTGAAGACATTGACCCGGCAGGGCTTTTACGACGGGGTGATTTTTCACCGCGTTATCGATGGCTTTATGGCGCAGACCGGCGATCCGACCGGTACGGGTCAGGGCGGCTCGCAGCTTCCTGACCTGGAAGCGGAATTCAACAAGGTCGCCCATCTGCGCGGCACGGTCTCAATGGCACGCGCGCAGAGCGAAGACAGCGCGAACAGCCAGTTCTTCATCGTATTCTATCCGCGCTTCTCGCTCGACAACAAATACACCAATTTTGGCCGGGTCATTTCGGGCATGGATGCGGCCGATGCCATTGAGCGGGGCGAGCCACCTGCGAACCCCACACGTATCCTGCAAGCATCCATCGCCAGCGACAACAAGCCGGTGCCCGCGCCGATGCCCGTCGCTGTTCCTGAGCAGAACGCGCCCGGTTTCGATGGCGTCAGCGTCGATGATCTGAACGCCCCGCTCAGCGAATAAATCTGGTTTGAAACCCGGCCAGTCCGGGGATCGGGAGCAGCCATATGCGCGTCGACCTGTTCGACTTCGAACTCCCGACAGATCTTATCGCCCTGCGCCCGGCATTTCCGCGGGATTCTGCGCGGATGCTGGTGGCGCGAGGGCAGGATCCGCTGTCTGACAAATCTGTAGCCGATCTGCCCGACCTGCTGGAGCCGGGCGATGTGCTGGTGTTCAACGATACCCGCGTCATTCCCGCGCAGCTGACTGGCAAACGAGGGGAAGCGACTATCGGCGCGACTCTTCACAAAAGGCTTGATCTGCGCCGCTGGCAAGCTTTCGTTCGCAATGCCAAGCGCTTGCGCGATGACGACAGAATTGATTTCGGCGCCGATGTTTATGCGCGCGCCGAAGCCCGGGCTGCCGATGGTAGCTGGACACTCGCGTTCGAAGGCGAAGAACCTGTCGAACTGTTGCTGGAACGGGCAGGGACCATGCCACTCCCCCCCTATATCGCTGGCAAGCGCCCGACCGACGAGCGGGACCGCGAGGATTACCAGACCATTTTTGCCGAGGAAGACGGTGCGGTCGCGGCGCCAACCGCTGCACTGCATTTCACGCCTGAACTGCTCGCGGCGCTGGATGCGCGCGGCGTGCAGCGTGAAACGCTCACCCTGCATGTCGGCGCAGGCACATTCCTGCCGGTGAAGGCTGACGATACGGACGATCACCAGATGCACGCCGAATGGGGACGGATCGACGCAGCAACTGCCGACCGGCTGAACGGCGTGCGTACGCGGGGCAACCGTCTTGTCGCAGTGGGCACGACATCGCTGCGTTTGCTGGAGAGCGCAGCGGATGACAGCGGAATGGTCCGGCCCTTCGAAGGCGATACCTCTATTTTTATCACGCCGGGATATAACTTTCGCGCCGTCGATGGCTTGATGACCAATTTTCACCTGCCAAAATCGACCCTGATGATGCTGGTCAGTGCGCTGGCCGGGCGAAAACGCATCACGGATGTCTATGCCCATGCCATTGCGGAAGGGTATCGTTTTTACAGCTATGGAGATTCGTCTCTGCTGCTGCCATGAGCGCGGAATGGATGACATTATTCTTCGCCTGTCCGGGCTGACCAAGACATATCCCGGTGGCCTGACCGCCATGAACAATGTCGATCTGACCATCCGCAGGGGCGAGATATTTGCACTGCTTGGCCCGAATGGAGCCGGAAAGACCACCTTGATCGGTGCCGTCTGCGGTTTGGTGACGCCGACCTCTGGCACCATCGAGGTGTTCGGCGACAATATCCGCAACAACTGGCGCAGCGCCCGGGCACGAATTGGTCTGGTGCCGCAGGAACTCTCGACCGATATGTTCGAACCTGTGCACCGCGCGGTCTCCTATTCACGCGGCTTGTTCGGTCTGGCTCCCGACAAGGCACGGATCGAGGAAGTGCTGCGCAGCCTCAGCCTGTGGGACAAACGTGACGAACAGATCCGTGCTCTATCGGGTGGAATGAAACGCCGCGTGCTGATTGCCAAGGCAATGGCACACGAGCCCGACCTCCTGTTCCTGGATGAACCGACAGCAGGGGTGGACGTGGAACTGCGCAAGGATATGTGGCGGCTGATCGGGGAAATGCGGGAGCGCGGGACGACGATCATCCTCACCACTCACTATATCGAGGAAGCCGAAGAAATGGCTGACCGGGTGGGGGTTATTCGCAAAGGGAAAGTCCTGATGGTGGACGATAAGAATGCGATGATGCAACGCCTCGGCACCACCGAAGCCGTTATCACTCTGGCCGTGCCACTGGCGCAGCTACCGCTTGCCCTGAAAGATTTCCCTGTGACTCTCGAGAACGGTGGATCCAAGCTTTGTTATCGCGGCGGTGACGGATCGGGCAAGGGCCGTGCAGAAGTCGCCGGACTGACCAAGGCACTGGTCCGCGCCGATATCGATTATGTCGGTATCGAAATCCGTGAAAGCAGCCTGGAAGATATCTTCGTGGGTCTGGTCGAGAACGACGCGGGAGAAGCGGCATGATGGGATTCAACTTCCGTAGCATGAGGGCCATTTACCAGCGTGAGCTGTACCGCGCTTTACGTACCGCGTTCCAGTCGATCCTTGCGCCGGTGCTCACCACCTCGCTCTATTTTATCGTTTTCGGTGCCGCCATTGGCGGACGTATGCCCGATCTTGGCGGAGTGGATTACGGCGCGTTCATCGTTCCCGGCCTGCTGCTGCTGACACTGCTGAGCGAAAGCACCTCCAATGCCAGCTTCGGCATTTATATGCCGCGCTTCACAGGCACGATTTACGAACTGCTCTCCGCGCCAATAGGCGTAGCGGAAACGCTGGTCGGGTTTGTCGGGGCAGCAGCGACAAAATCGCTGATACTGGCAGCGATCATCCTTGCGACAGCTACCTTGTTCGTGGATTATTCCATTGCCCATCCGGTACTGGCGGTATTCTACATCATGCTGGTCGCGGCCAGTTTCAGCCTGTTCGGATTTATTCTGGGCATTTGGGCCGACAGTTTTGAGAAACTGGGCATTATCCCCCAACTGATCCTGCTGCCACTTACCTTCCTGGGTGGAACATTTTACTCAATTGATATGCTGCCCGATCCGTGGCGGGCCGCTGCGCTGTTCAATCCTATTGTCTATCTGGTCAGCGGTCTGCGCTGGACATTTTACGGAAGCGCAGACGTTCCTATAGAGATATCGTTTGGCCTGACACTGGGCTTCCTCGCCATCTGCGTGGCCATCATCACCTTCATCTTTCGCACAGGGTGGCGATTGCGCGCATGAGCCGCTAGCAGCCGCGCCATGCGTATTCTTACTATTGCCGTTGCTGTCAGTGCGCTGACAGCGCCTGTGGCCGGCCATGCCCAGCTGCCCGACCCTGTGCGCGCGATGATAGACGCGGCCATTGCCAGTGGCGACCCAAAGAAGGTGGCCACTATTGTTGAAATAGCCAAGCAGACCAATCCCGACGATGTGGCGGAAATCCGCGCATTGCGTACGGCATTCGACACAGACCAGACAAAGATCGCAGCGCTTGCCGCGATTGAAGAAGAGCAGGCTCTTCGCTCCGCCGGCATTTTGGACAATTGGTCGGGCAAGGGCGAACTGGGTGCCTTCCGCGCCACCGGCAACAGCAGCAATACCGGGATCAGCGCGGCAATCCAGCTTGAGCGTGATGGTATCGACTGGAGCCACGAACTGCGTGGTCGCGTCGATTACCAGCGCAGCAACGGAGTGACCACGCGCGAACAGTATTTCGCCGCCTACGAACCGCGATACCAGATCGATGACGGCTTTTTCACCTATGGCCTGGCCCAATATGAGCGCGACCGGTTTCAGGGCTTCAATGCGCGCTATTCGCTTTCTGCCGGTATCGGCTACACCATTCTCGATGGCCCGCCGATGACACTATCTGTCAAAGCTGGCCCGACTTTACGCAAAACGGAATTTGTCGATGGCACAAGCGACAGCAATCTCGCCGGACTGGTCGGTCTCGATTTCGACTGGCAAATCACTGACCGGATCAAGTTCACTCAGGATGCGAACGCTGTGTCAGAGGGAGGGGGCGGTTCTAGCGCCGTGTTGATCGTAGATTCGGCCAACACCTCGCTGAATTTCATCACCGGTTTGCAGTTCAAAGTGAGCAACGATGTGTCGACACGATTTTCTTACCAGGTCGATTACGAAAGCGACCCGCCCGCAGGTTCTGAATCGACCGACACCCTATCCCGCTTCACCCTGATCTATGGCTTCTGAACGATGACGGCCAAACCCCGTTTCGAATTCACCCTCCATGCCACCGATGGCAAGGCGCGGACCGGTATGATCGCGATGCAGCGCGGCGATATCCGGACGCCAGCCTTCATGCCGGTAGGCACAGCCGCCACAGTAAAAGCGATGAAGCCGGAAGCCGTCCGCGCAGCCGGTGCGGATATTATTCTGGGAAACACCTACCATCTAATGCTGCGGCCAGGGGCCGAGCGGGTCGCACGTCTGGGGGGGCTGCACGACTTTATGAAATGGGATCGCCCGATCCTGACCGATAGCGGCGGCTATCAGGTGATGAGCCTGTCCGACCTCAACAAACTGACCGAGGAAGGGGTGGAATTTCGCAGCCACCTGGATGGTTCGAAGCATATGCTGACGCCTGAACGGAGCATGGAAATCCAGCGCCTGCTGGGCTCGGACATTGTTATGGCTTTCGACGAATGCCCCCGCGCCGACCGGCCGCGAGACGAAATTGCCAAAAGCATGGAGATGTCTATGCGATGGGCCAAACGTAGTCGCGACGGGTTCGATTCAGGCGAACAGCACGCAACGAGCTCCGCACTTTTCGGTATCCAGCAGGGTGCGCTGGATCAGGGTCTGCGTGGGGCAAGCGCGCAGGCGCTGACAGAGATCGGTTTCGATGGGTACGCTATTGGCGGTCTGGCCGTGGGCGAGGGGCAGGAGGCGATGTTCGGCGTGCTGGACTATGCGGCGGACCAACTGCCCGCCGATTGCCCGCGCTATCTAATGGGTGTTGGCAAGCCGGACGATCTGGTCGGTGCGGTAGCGCGCGGAGTGGATATGTTCGATTGCGTATTGCCGACACGTTCGGGGCGCAACGGCCAGGCCTTCACCTGGAACGGGCCGCTTAACATCCGCAACGCCCGTTTCGCAGAAGATACCGGACCGCTGGATGACGATTGCCACTGCCCCATCTGCACCAAATACAGCCGCGCCTATTTGCATCATCTCGTCCGGTCAGGAGAGATGCTGGGCGCGATACTCATGACCGAACACAATATAGGCTTTTATCAGCAGCTGATGCAGGCGATGCGCGATGCGATCGCAGAGGGTGCATTCGCCGATTTTCAGGCCACGTTCGTCCGCCGCTACCGACGCAACTGATACCGCATTATTCGGGGCCAGTGACGCATAAACAAAAAAAGGGCGGCCCGCGAAGGCCGCCCTTTTTGTTTCGCGATGCGTCGATCAGCGCGAGTAGAATTCGACCACGAGATTTGGTTCCATCGTGACGGGGTAGGGAACCTCGTCCAGCTTCGGCACGCGGGTGAAGGTAACCTTCTCGTTGCCATCGGGAACGACATAATCGGGAATTTCACGCTCGGGCAGGCTCTGCGCCTCAATCACGAGGGCCATTTCCTGCGCTTTCGTGCCCAGCGATACGACGTCGCCAACCTTTACGCGGCGCGATGCCACGTTGCACTTCACGCCATTGACCAGAATGTGGCCGTGGCTGACAATCTGACGGGCGGAGAAGATCGTGGGGGCGAACTTGGCACGGTAGACGATCATGTCCAGACGCTGCTCAAGCAGACCGATCAGATTCTGGCCGGTATCGCCCTTGATGCTGGCCGCTTCCTTGTAAGTGCGGCGGAACTGCTTCTCGGTCACATCGCCGTAATAGCCCTTCAGCTTCTGCTTGGCCCGCAGTTGGAGACCAAAGTCGGAAACCTTGCTCTTGCGGCGTTGACCGTGTTGGCCCGGACCATAAGCACGCTTGTTGACGGGAGAGTTGGGGCGACCCCAAATGTTCTCGCCCATACGGCGATCAAGTTTGTGCTTCGATGCTTTACGCTTCGACATAGTGTATTCCTTCGATTTGCCTGGAGCTGCCGATTGCCGCCCCGTTGAACCCGGTTCGCACCACACAGCCGATTTTGCCGTATGCGGCCACCGCTTCACCGGGATGCGGGGCCAATCGGGTGCAGCTGCTGACAGCCGCATTGCCGAAGTGAGCGCGCCGAATAGCGGACAGAGGGAGAAATGCAAGCGTTGCGGACCTATCCGCTCGACAAATCGCCGTCCGCTCGCCAAGGCACCCTCCATGAACGATATTCGACTGCCTGACCATTGTGAAACCATGCTGGATGTGCGCGCCGGAGTGGATGCGACCGACCGTGAATTGATGGCCCTGCTGGATCGCCGCTTTGGCTATATGCGGGCGGCGGCACGGATCAAACCGAGCCGGGACACGGTGCGCGACGAAGGGCGCAAGAAACAGGTCATCGATAATGTGGTGGCGGATGCCGCAGAACGTAACCTTCCGTCACAGGCATTGGGCGAAGTTTGGGAAAAACTGGTCGAAACGTCGATTACTTACGAACTGAACGAATGGGATAGAACCCGCGGCTGAAACCCGGAAGTAGATCCACCGATTAAGTTACGAGACCTGATCGCCGTCGTTGTAATCCGTATCGGTAACGCGCGGGGCACGGCCAATCCGGCTGAGTACCCCGCGAAGAGTACGCACCTCCAGACTGTTCCAGCCCGGTTTGGTCAACACGGTACGCAGCGTGCGGCGGGTCACTTCGGAACGGGCTTCGGGCAGAAAATAGCCGCGCGGTTCAAGCATCGCGTCCAGTTGGCCGATCAGTCCCTCCAGCTCCTCCTGCGGCGCAGGGGGGAGTAATTCTTCGCGTGGGGGCTGGGAAAGAGCGACGCCTTTCGACCACTCATACGCGCACAGGATAACGGCCTGTGCCAGATTGAGCGAACCAAAATCGGGATCGATCGGAACGGTCAGTATCGCGCGGGCAAGAGCCACGTCTGCGGCGTCCAGACCGGAACGTTCCGGGCCGAACATTATGGCCGACAGCCCCTGTGCGGAATGGATTTCGGTTGCCGCCTGTTCGGGTGTGACAACCGGCTTGGTAACGCCGCGTTTGCGCACCGTAGTTGCATACACCATCGCGCAATCGCCAACGGCTTCGGCGGTGGTGTCATAGACTTTGGCGCCATTCAGCACATCGTCCGCGCCAGAAGCGGAGGGGCCTGCAGATGGGTTGGGCCAGCCATCGCGCGGGGCGACCAACCGCATTTCGGTCAGACCAAAATTGCGCATGGCCCGTGCAGCCTTGCCGATATTTTCGCCCAGCTGAGGGCGGACCAGCACTATAATGGGCTTGTTTGGCATCCGCTATTCGCCCTTCGCGGCTTCCTGCACAGTGCTGGCAAATTCCTCGAAATCGCGCGCTTCGCTGAAATCGCGATAAACCGAAGCAAACCGAATATAAGCCACGCTGTCGAGCTGGCGCAGGCCGTCCATTACCATCTCGCCGATACGGTGCGAGGCGATTTCATTCTCGCCAGTGGTTTCGACCTGCCGCTGGATACCGGAGGCGAGCTGGTCGATCTGTTCGGAACTGACATCGCGTTTGCGGCAGGCGAGCGATATGGACTGCTCCAGCTTGGAGCGGTCGAACATTTCACGGCGAACCTTTTCTGCACCCGCCCCGGATTTCACTACCGTGACTTCGCGCAGCTGAACGCGTTCAAACGTAGTGAAACGTGCACCGCAGGAGGAGCATTGCCGACGGCGCCGGATCGCAGCATTGTCTTCTGCGGGACGGCTGTCTTTTACCTGGCTGTCGTCGTGCGCGCAGAAGGGACACCGCATTCAGCGCTTTATCCGGTTGTAAAATGCGTAGGCTGCACCCGCAGCGATACCTACAGGCAGTGAAATCACAGGCAGCAATGCGCCTGCGAGTCCGCCAATGGCTGCGCCCGCCAGCACAGGCTTGGTCGAAGGGTGCTTCATTCCTTCTTTCGCCATGCCGGATGCTTCTGCCTTGGCATCCTCAATCCATTGCGGGTTTTCAGAGCCCCGCGGGTCACGGTCGTTCGATGAATTGGTCATTCTCTTATCGTCCTGGATATACGGGGAAGGCAGCACACAGTTCGGAGACCTGGGTGCGGACGGCTTCTTCTACCTGAGCATCCCCTTCCGGACCATTCTTCGCAAGGCCATCGACGGTTTCGGCAATCAGGCGGCCGACGGTGCGGAATTCCGCAGGACCGAAGCCGCGTGTGGTGCCGGCAGGAGTGCCCAGGCGGATACCGCTGGTCACGAACGGGCTACGGGTGTCGAACGGAATACCGTTCTTGTTACAGGTAAGCCATGCGCGGTCGAGGCCCTTCTCAGCCGCTTTGCCGGTCACATCTTTGGCCGATAGATCGACGAGCATGGAGTGGTTGTCGGTCCCGCCCGATACAATCCGCAGTCCGTTTTCTTCGAGACTGGAGGCCAGTGCGCGGGCATTATCGACCACGCTCGCAGCGTAGGTCTTGAAGTCGGGACGCAGTGCTTCGAGAAACGCGACTGCTTTCGCGGCCACGATGTGCATCAGCGGGCCGCCCTGCATACCGGGGAAGACCGCCATATTGATCGGCTTGGTCAATTCCTCGTCATTCCACAGGATCACACCCGAGCGGGGGCCGCGCAACGATTTGTGGGTCGTGGTGGTCACGACATCGGCGTGGGGGAAGGGGGAGGGATGAGCGCCGCCCGCAACCAGACCGGAAATATGGCTCATATCTACCATCAGGATTGCGCCGACTTCATCCGCCACCTTGCGGAACGCAGCCCAGTCCCAGACGCGCGAATAGGCGGTGCCGCCTGCAATAATCAGCTTTGGCTTGTGCTCCTTCGCAGTAGCCATGACCGTGTCCATATCGATCAGTTCGTTGTCCTGCCGCACACCATAGGCGACTGGGTTGAACCACTTTCCGCTCATATTGACAGGGCTGCCATGTGTCAGATGGCCACCGGAATTCAGGTCCAGACCCATGAACGTATCGCCGGGTTGAAGCAGAGCCAGAAAAACCGCCTGGTTCATCTGGCTGCCGCTGTTTGGCTGAACGTTGGCAAACTGGCAGCCGAACAGTTCCTTGGCCCGGTCGATCGCGAGTGTTTCGACCACATCCGCGTAATCACAGCCGCCATAATACCGCTTGCCGGGATAACCCTCGGCATATTTGTTGGTAAAGACGCTTCCCGCAACTTCCAGCACTGCCTTGCTGGCGATATTTTCACTGGCGATCAGTTCGATCTTGTCCTGCTGGCGCGAGAGCTCGTTGCGCACTGCCTCGGCAATTGCGGGATCGGCCGCGGCTAGGTCGTCATGCCAGAAACGGTGCATGATGTCGGTATCGGTTTCCGTAGCGGGGGCTGTGCTCATGATGGTTCTCTTCAGGAAGGATTGGAGAGTTTGTCAACGCGCCGCTGATGGCGGCCGCCTGCAAATTGGGTCTCGAGGAAGGCGGTGACGCAGGCTTTGGCCATATCCATGCCGGTCAGCCGCGCGCCCATCGCAATGCAGTTCGCATCATTGTGTTCACGAGCGAGCGTTGCCGACAGCGGCTCCGATACCAAAGCGCAGCGTATGTTCGGGTTGCGGTTCATGCTCATGGAAATGCCGATGCCGCTGCCGCACAGGGCGACACCGCATTCTGCCGTTCCATCGGCCACGACCCCTGCAAGTTTGTATCCGAAATCGGGATAATCCACGCTGTCACCGCTATCCGGGCCAAGGTCGGCAACTTCGTGTCCGATTTCGACCAACCACTCGCGCAGCTCGGCTTTCATGGAGAGGGCGGCATGGTCTGAGGCTATGGCAATACGCATGGCCATTGCCATAGAAGCACACAGCGATTCCCTCCACCCCTGACCTTGGTCTTTTCTGCCGTTGCGGTGGCAGGGCAGGGTGGTTGCCAAAACGGCGCATCTGAAGCAGGTTCGATACCGACACAAGGGACTCGTGAACCATGCGCATTCTGACGTTTTTCGCTGCTCTGCTGGGAGCGTTCGCGCTGGCTATTATCGGCACGACACCGCCCGGGGCGGTTGGTGCAAACGCACCGGCAGCCGATTTTTCCGCTGCTCGCGCGATGGAGGATGTGCGGATCATATCAGCGCGGCCCCATGTGACAGGATCGCCTGAAAATGCTGTGGTGCGGACGCATATCATCGGCCGGTTCGAAGAACTGGGGATGGAGGTCACCGCTACACAGGGGCAGGTGCCAGAGCGCGGACTGGAAAAGATGGGGCATTGGAGCGGGACCCGGCCTGACAGCCTGACCTTCACCAATATCATCGCCACTTTGCCGGGGCGTGACCGGACCAAGCCCGCAGTGCTGTTAATGGCGCATCACGACACGGTGTGGAATTCCCCCGGAGCCCCGGACGACACGGCAGGAATAGTCTCCATTATCGAGAGCCTGCGTGCCTCCAGCGCGCAGGGCCAGTTGGAACGCGATGTAGTCGCCCTCATCACCGATGCAGAGGAATTGGGGCTGGTTGGCGCACGGCAGTTTTTTGCCGAGAACCCGCTGCGGACGCGGATCGGCGCGATCATCAATGTCGAGGCACGCGGTGGAGGTGGGCGCACGACCCTGTTCCAAACCTCGCGCAATAATGGCAACGCAGTGAAGTTGTATGCAAACGCCGTGGGCACCCCGGGTGGATCGTCACTGGCGACATTTGTTTACGAAGCCCTGCCCAATGATACGGACCTGACACCCGCACTGGAAATGGATGTGGTGGCCTATAACCTTTCGTTTATAGGCAGGCCCGGACTGTATCACTCGCCCAAGGCTACGCCAGACCGGCTCGATCAGGGATCGGTACAGGACATGGGGCAGCAGACGCTGGAGCTGATGCGGGCTCTGGGCGGGGCGGAGACTTTGCCTGCCGCGCAGCCCAACCGGACATTCTTTGATCTGTTTGGATTGGTGGTGATCCACTACGGCGCTGTCGTGGGCTGGTTGCTACTGGCACTTACCGCAGCGTTGCATATCTTTGCACTGCGGACGAACACACAAGTTCTGGGCAATACCAATCGCCTGTGGCGCTCGGTCGCTGCATCGCTGAGCGTTATCATCGGCGGGGGCGGGCTGCTTTATGCGTTGAACTGGCTGTCCGGTTCTACAGCGCCCAATGCCTACTACGACAGACTGGCGGCGACCCCCATGCTGGAGGTACAGGCACTGTTGATCTGCATCGGTATTCTGGCGGCAACAGCCCCTCTATGGGCAGGACGCAAGGGCAGCGTATTCGGTGTGGTGATCGCGCTGGCGGCCCAGATACTTGCTCCGACCACAGCCTTCATCGTGGTCTTTCCGCTGCTGATTAGCGGGCTTGCTACAGTGATTGCGCAGTTCACGCCCAAGCCATGGGACGCTGCGCCCAAAATAATTGGCGGAGCGCTGGTGGGCGGGTTTCTGCTGCAATACGGCCATCAACTGATGCAAGGCGTCGGACCAAGCATACCCTCGCTCACCGCGTTGTTGGCCGCGCTGACGCTGCCGCTGCTTGGTTTGCTGATCCCGGCGGTAAATGCCCGCAAATCTCTAGGGCTGGCGATACTGTGCATATTCGCAGCCACGGCAATCGCGCTGTTCGTCAGGCTAGACCCTGTTGCCGATACGGTTGCGGATTATGCGAGTTTGAAAGGATAAAAAGGGCGGCTCCGAAGGCCGCCCTTTTCACCTAATTACTGATCCAGAAACGACCGCATTTTCCGCGACCGGCTTGGGTGTTTGAGCTTGCGCAGCGCCTTTGCTTCGATCTGGCGGATACGTTCGCGTGTCACGCTGAACTGCTGGCCCACTTCCTCCAGCGTATGATCGGTATTCATCCCGATGCCAAAGCGCATGCGCAGCACACGTTCTTCACGGGGGGTGAGAGAGGCCAGAACCCGCGTCACGGTTTCCTTCAGGTTTGCCTGAATGGCCGCGTCCACTGGAATAATAGCGTTCTTGTCTTCGATAAAGTCGCCCAGATGCGAATCTTCCTCGTCACCGATGGGCGTTTCGAGGCTGATCGGTTCCTTGGCGATCTTCATCACCTTGCGAACCTTCTCGAGCGGCATGGACAGGCGTTCGGCCATTTCCTCCGGCGTCGGTTCACGGCCCTGCTCGTGCAGGAACTGACGGCTTGTGCGTACCAGCTTGTTGATCGTTTCGATCATGTGGACCGGGATACGAATCGTGCGGGCCTGATCGGCGATCGAACGCGTAATCGCCTGCCGTATCCACCATGTGGCATAGGTGCTGAACTTGTAGCCCCGCCGATACTCGAATTTATCGACCGCCTTCATCAGGCCGATGTTGCCCTCCTGAATAAGATCAAGGAATTGCAGGCCGCGATTGGTGTATTTCTTGGCGATGGAGATCACGAGACGAAGGTTCGCCTCGACCATTTCCTTCTTGGCGATGCGCGCTTCACGCTCCGCCTTCTGCACCATGTTCACGATACGGCGGAACTCGGGCAGGCTCATTCCGGTGGCGCTGGCGATGTCGGAGATTTCAGCACGGATACGCTCGACAGAGGGGCCTTCCTTGTCAGCGAAGGCGGCCCACTTCTTGTCTTTCTTGATCCGGTCTTTCAGCCAGTTGTCGTCCAGTTCGTTACCGATATAGGCTTGCAGGAAGTCCGCGCGCTTTACCTTGTGGCGTTCGGCCAGACGCAGCATCTGGCCACCCAGAGCAGTCAGACGGCGGTTGAAGGCGTAGAGATTGTCGACCAGAAATTCGATCTTGGTCGCATGGAATTGCATGCTTTCAACTTCGGCCGTCAGCTCTTCGCTCAGGCTTTCGTATTTCTTTTCCTTGGCAGGTGTGAAAGCCTCGCCGCGGCCAAGCGTCTCTACGCGCTCGATCTGGAGTTTCTCGAACTTCTTGAACAGGCTGGTGATGCGGGCGAACCGTTCGATGGCATCGGGCTTCAGCGCCGCTTCCATCTGAGCAAGGGACATGGTGTTGTCCTCTTCCTCTTCGTCATCCTTCTTCTTGGAAGAACCACCTTCGCCGTCTTCGTCGCCGTCATCTTCTTCGTGATCGGAATCATCTTCGTCATCATCGACGATGGTGGGGCCAGCGGTCTCCTCGGAAATCTCGCCATCATCATCGTCTTCGGCATCGTCTGCCATCTTGTCGGCCGGCGGTTCTTTGGAAAGCATGGCATCGAGATCGAGGATCTCGCGCAGCTGCATTTCCTCGGCATTCAGCGCCTCTGACCACTGTATGATCGCGTGGAAGGTGATCGGGCTTTGGCACAGGCCCATAATCATCATGTCGCGGCCTGCTTCTATCCGCTTGGCAATGGCGATCTCGCCTTCACGGCTGAGCAGTTCCACCGCGCCCATTTCGCGCAGATACATCCGCACCGGATCGTCGGTCCGCTCGCCGGCAGCCAGCTTCTTGGTCTTTTCGACCGGCTTCTTCGCAGGATCTTTGGAACCGTCGACCGCGATTTCCGCGACTTCGCTTTCCTTCTCGGCCTGCGCTTCGGCTTCCTCGTCGTTCTCGACAATCTGGACGCCCATTTCAGACAACGCCGTCTGAACATCCTCGATCTGGTCGGAACCCATATCGCCAGGCAGGGCCGCGTTCAGCTCGTCAAAGGTGACGTAGCCTTTCTTTTTGGCCTTGGTAATCAGCTTCTTGATCGACGATTCGTTTAGGTCGATCAGGGGAGCATCTTCCGACTGCTTCGATTTTGCCTTGGACGCCATGGGCCTCGTTTCATGTATTTGGCGCGCTGTCCGCCGTTTCCGGTGTAGGCGCGGGGTTGTCGGTTTCGGGTACCGCTTCGTCTTCGGCAGCGGCCCGCATACTTGCCATTTGGCCGAGTCGCGCTTCAAATTCCAGCTTTCGCTTCAGCAATCTTTGCTGGTCGGCGAAAGCACCTTCAGGATCGGTCGAGAAACGAGCAGTGGCGGCGGCAAGAGCAGCCTCCAGCGCAGGTCGTTCGACCAGCAACGAAACGGCTTCAGCCAGAATGTCGCGCGCGGCCTGCGGATCTGTCCCTTCCCGCAGGAAGGCAAAACGATTATTATCCGGGAGCGCTGGACGTCCTGTTGGAGACGATATGGGCGTTTCCTCGTCTGCTTCAAGCGGTTCGAGTATTTCGAAGAGCGGATTTATCACAGCCGCGACTTTCTGGTCACGCTCCGCCAGATCGGACAGATCTTCGCAGTGGCGGTCCAGTTGGTCAGGAAAGCGGCGCAATCCGGCCAATACGCCTGCGAGCAAGGCGTCTCGGTTTCCGCCGCCTGCCAGAGATTTCAGGCTGGCCCGCGCGGCGTTGGAAGTGACAGGACGGGAGGGAAAATTGCGGTTTTTCCAGCTATTACCGCCGTTCCTTCCACTATTGGGCGTCCAGTTGTTGTCGCGTTTGGGGAAGGCAAAGGCGGAAAAACGATCAAGCAGTTCGCGCCGATAAAGCGACCGGATATCCTGATCCTCGATCGTATCGACATGGGTCAGCAACCGCGCCTTCAGCCCCGCCTTGGCCTCCGGGCTATCGAGCGGCTGCGCCTCGCGCTCGAACTGCCACAGGGTATCCAGCAGGCTTGCAGGTTCGTCCAGCAGTTTCTCCAGCGCAGCCTTGCCTCGCTCGATCAAAAAATCATCAGGATCAAGACCTTGCGGCATCCGTACAATGCCCAGCGAGTGGCCGGGCCGCAGCAGGGGCAGGGCGCGCGTGGCGGCGCGCATTGCGGCCTTTTGCCCCGCAGCATCGCCATCGAAACACAGTACGGGCCGCTCCACCATACGCCATAACAGCTCGATCTGGCGCTCGGTCAGCGCAGTGCCCAGCGGGGCCACGGCGTCGACAATCCCCGCATTGGCCAGTGCAATTACATCCATATAACCTTCGACCACGACGATGCGACCGGTCTTGCGCGAAGCGGGGCTGGCGCGGTGCAGGTTGTAAAGCGTGCTGCCTTTGTCGAACAGCGGCGTGTCCGGGCTGTTGAGATATTTCGCAACGCCGTCGCGTTTGTCCAGAATGCGTCCACCGAACGCTATCACCCGGCCGCGCGCATCCTGAATGGGCAGCATCAGCCGATCGCGGAACCGGTCGTATTTTTTTCCGTCTTCGGTTTCGATCCGCATCCCGCTTTCGACCAGCATCGCTTCATCGAAACTGGCCAGTGCTCCGGGCAGGGACTGTTTTTCATCTGGCGCATAGCCGAAGCCGAATTCGCGAATCACACTGTCGCTGAAACCGCGCGAGCCAAGATATTTGCGCGCCTTCGCGCCGATGTCCGAACCGAGCCGTTCGACAAACCATTCCTGCGCCGCGACCGTCACGTCGATCAGCTCGGCGCGTTTTTCCGCCTTTTGGGCAGCGACGGGATCGGGGGCGGGGACTTCCATCCCGGCTTCGGCCGCCAGTTCCTTCACCGCGTCCATAAAGCCAAGTCCGCGCTGGTCCGTTATCCAGCGAATGACATCGCCGTGCGCTCCGCAGCCGAAGCAGTGGTAGAATGCCTTCTGATCGTTGACCGTAAAGCTGGGCGTGCTTTCATTGTGGAACGGGCAGCACGCCTTCCACTCGCGGCCCGCCTTCTGCAGCTTGGTCGTGCGCTGGATCACGCTGGACAGCGTTACCCGCGCACGCAATTCGTCCAGCCATTGGGGGGAAAGCGCCATCGGCGCAGTATTGCCCCAATGGCGGGCGTGTTCAAGCCGTCAGCGAAACCTTATCAGCCGTCCTGTGCATTACGCATCACCGGTTTGCCAGACACGCATTGGTCGCTGTGTCGCTGGCCGCAGGGTAGGGGCCTGCACCGGTTGCCGCCGTGTAATTCGCCGAAAGCCGGTACTGGTCGGACGGGCCGGCCGGTGGCAGGGTGGATTGCCAGTAGAATGTCAGCGGCTCGCCCTGTCCCCACTGGTCGCCGCCATCGCCTGCGCTGACTGTCCATGCCAGAGCGCCTTCTTCGCAGGTAACGGCCACCTCGACCTTTGCACCCACTGCGCCCTCGGCCTCCAGCTTCGAATAGCCTGCATTGCCGGTAAAGCCGTGTGCGGGGGCCAGCATCCGGAACAGCTCTGCCTGTTCGACATCGGAGCTGTCGGCACCTTCGCCGCTGCCAGTCGAGGCGTCATTGTCCTCCCCCGGGAATACGGTGTGGACATAGGTGTAGATCGTGCCTTCTGGCGCGCTGGCAGGTTCGCAGACGTCCATTCCGGCAGGGCACGCCACATATGATGTCATGTCGGCAAAATTGCCTGCATCGTTGGACAGCGCGGCCTTCACTTCCGGCCCCTGCGGTCCGACGATTTTCGCGCCGAGATCCAGATCGGCAAAGTCGCCCGCGTCAATCGCGTTTCCCAGCAGGGCGGTTTCGCCATCGGTGGTCGCAGCGTCCATTTCGGTCGCGTCGGGATCGGCATCGCCGCAGGCGGCCAAGGCCAGTGCAAGGGCAACAGGTGCAGCGATATTCTTGATCGAGCGGCGCATCAGAAACTCTCCTTAACCAGACGGCTGGCCAGCCCCATGTCCAGGGCCGCGCCGTGCTTGGCCTTAAGTTCGGCCATTACCATTCCCATTTCCTTAATACTCGAAGCGCCGGTCTTTTCCTTCGCAGCGGCAATTGCGGCAACGGTGGCGGCTTCGTCCAGCTGGCTGGGCAGGAATTCCTCGATCACGGCCAGTTCGGACTTTTCCTTGTCCGCCAGTTCCTGACGCCCGCCATCTTCGTACATCGCAATCGATTCGCGCCGCTGCTTGGCCATTTTGGTCAGCACGTCGGTTACCAGTTCATCGTCGGGGATTTCCTTGGACGATGTGCGCAGTTCGATATCGCGATCCTTGATCTTCGCACCGATCAGGCGGAGCGTTGCGGTGCGCTCCTTGTCCTTGGCCTTCATGGCGGTGACGGTTTCGCTTTTGATATTTTCGCGCAGCATGTGTCTGTTTCCTGTGGATGGTTTGGGCGCTTTGGCCTGCATGGCCGCCATCATAGCGAGAAAATGAGCGCGCGCCACGCTTGACGGCGCGGCCCGGCATCCTTAGCCGACATGGCTTAGCGACATCGCCGGAAAACCAGCTAACGGAGCGCCCCATTATGGCTTCTGCCGACATCACCCCTGCGCAGCCCAAATCTGCGACGGGAGTCCTGCTGCTGGCCGACGGAACGGCGCTGTGGGGACATGGCTTCGGCGCGGTTGGCGCAAGCGTGGGCGAAGTGTGCTTCAACACCGCGATGACCGGTTATCAGGAGGTGATGACCGATCCCAGCTACGCCGCGCAGATCGTCACCTTCACCTTCCCCCATATCGGCAATACCGGCACAAACGGCGAAGATGTGGAAGGCGCAGTGGACAGCGCCGTCGGCTGCGTGGTGCGCGAGGCGGTGACGCCGCAGAGCAATTTCCGGTCCGAGGCAGAATTCGTCGAATGGATGGCGAACAGGGGCAAGATCGGCCTGAGCGGTATCGACACCCGTGCGCTGACCCGCTTCATCCGCCTGTCCGGCGCGCCCAACGGCGTGATCGCCCACGCGCCCGATGGAAAGTTCGATCTGCCCGCGCTGCTGAAACGCGCGCAGGAATGGCCGGGGCTGGAGGGGATGGACCTCGCCCAGCGCGTATCCCGCGAAAAACAGGAAAACTGGGAAGGCGGTTCGTGGACGCTGGGCAAGGGATATGGCCGGGCCCCTTGGTCGAAATCTCCCCTCCCGCTTGCGGGAGGGGCCGGGGGTGGGCCTTTGGACGCACAGGACCAAGGCTCACCCACCCCTAACCCCTCCCGCAAGCGGGAGGGGGACGCTCTGCCCCATGTGGTCGCCATCGATTACGGTTCCAAAGACAACATCTTCCGCAATCTGGTGAAGGCCGGTGCGCGGGTCACGGTGGTTCCGGCGAAATCCTCTATTGAGGACATCATGGCGCATTCCCCCGACGGCGTGTTCCTGTCCAACGGCCCCGGCGATCCGGCGGCGACGGGAGACTATGCGGTGCCGGTGATCAAGGCTCTGCTGGAGCGCGATATGCCGCTGTTCGGCATCTGCCTCGGCCACCAGATGCTGGCGCTGGCGGCAGGCGCAAAGACCACCAAGATGCACCAGGGCCACCGCGGCGCAAACCATCCGGTGCAGCGTGTCGGGGCGGGGTGGGGCGAGACATCAGGTCTGGTCGAGATCACCAGCATGAATCACGGCTTCGCTGTCGATGGCGACACTCTGCCCGAAGGCGTGGAGGAAACCCATCGCTCCCTGTTCGACGGCTCGAATTGCGGGATTGCAATCAGCGGCAAGAAGGCGTTCGGGGTGCAGTATCACCCGGAAGCCTCGCCGGGTCCGCAGGACAGTTTTTACCTGTTCGAGAAGTTCGTGGGGATGTTGGGGTGAGCGGATCAAATGATTTTAACGATTTCTTCGAGAAGGTCTTGATCGAAATAGCCGATCGGCAAATTGGTGAGAAGGTAGTACCTATTGAGGTAGGGGATGTTTGTAAGTTTGTTCAAACCGGCGCACCGCCTAGTTGGACATCTTTGACCGCTGAACATCTGGAACGGCACAACTATGGCTCATTCAAACCGGATGTCCGCTATCCAGGAAAAAAGTGGTTTTTAATTGGTAGCTCTGGAGTGGCTTACGCCGCAAGGTTTCGCATGGCCCACACGCCACCCTCCTTCACAGATCGGTTAGCAAGCGACAAGTTTCAGAAATTGGGAAATCTCAGCATCTCATTTCTTTCATTTTTGGTATCAATTGGCGCGCTCATAGTCGCATTTATAGCTTTGAATAAGGCAAACTAATGCCCAAACGCACTGACATCTCCTCGATCCTCGTCATTGGCGCTGGCCCCATCATCATCGGGCAGGCGTGCGAGTTCGATTACTCCGGCACGCAGGCGATCAAGGCGTTGAAGGAGGAGGGCTACCGCGTCGTCCTCGTCAATTCCAATCCCGCCACGATCATGACCGATCCGGAAATGGCGGATGCGACGTATATCGAGCCGATCACGCCCGATATCGTTGCCAAGATCATCGCCAAGGAACGGCCCGACGCGCTTCTGCCCACGATGGGCGGGCAGACTGCGCTCAACTGCGCGCTGGCGCTGGATGCGGACGGAACGCTGGAGAAATACGGCGTCGAAATGATCGGGGCCAAGGCCGACGCCATCGACAAGGCGGAGAACCGCCAGCGGTTCCGCGATGCGATGGATAAAATCGGCCTCGAAAGCGCGCGCAGCGGGGTGGCCAACACTCTGGAGGAAGCGCGCGAAATCGTCGAACGCACCGGCCTACCCTCCATCATTCGCCCCAGCTTCACAATGGGCGGCACGGGCGGCGGCATTGCCTACAACACTGCGGAGTTCGAGCGGATCGTGCGCGAGGGGCTGGACGCCAGCCCGACCACCGAAGTGCTGATCGAGGAATCGTTGCTCGGCTGGAAAGAGTTCGAGATGGAGGTCGTGCGCGACCGGGCCGACAATGCGATCATCATCTGCGCCATCGAAAATGTCGATCCGATGGGCGTCCACACGGGCGATTCCATCACCGTCGCGCCCGCGCTGACGCTGACCGACAAGGAATACCAGATCATGCGCAATGCCAGCATCGCTGTCTTGCGCGAAATCGGCGTGGAAACCGGCGGGTCGAACGTGCAGTTCGCGGTTAATCCGGCGGATGGCCGCCTGATCGTGATCGAGATGAACCCGCGTGTGTCGCGCTCCTCCGCGCTGGCCTCCAAAGCCACAGGCTTCCCCATCGCGCGCGTCGCGGCGAAGCTGGCGGTGGGTTACACTCTGGACGAGATAACCAACGACATTACCGGCGCCACGCCCGCCAGTTTCGAACCGACGCTGGATTACGTCGTCACCAAAATCCCGCGCTTCGCATTCGAGAAATTCAAGGGCGCGAAGAACGATCTGGCCACTGCCATGAAGTCCGTCGGCGAAGTCATGGCGATTGGCCGCAATTTTCAGGAATCCATGCAGAAGGCCCTGCGCGGGCTGGAAACCGGCCTCGACGGGTTCAACCGGGTGACCGCGCTGGAAGGTGCGACGAAGGAAAAGATTACCGCCGCCCTGTCCAGGCGGACACCGGATCGCCTGCTGCAGGTGGCGCAGGCTATGCGCGACGGCTTCGACGTGGACGAGATCAACCGCATCACCGGCTACGACAAGTGGTTCCTGCGCCAGATCGAGGAAATCATCGCGGCGGAAAACGAAATTGCCGCAGATGGCTTGCCCAACACCGCAGACAGCTTGCGCCGTCTGAAATCGATGGGCTTTTCCGACAGGCGCCTTGCCACTCTGGCAGTCCGCAGCGTTGGCGTGGCCGGCGGACTGGGCGAAACACAGGCGCGGCGTTCCGGTCTGCTGCATGATGCCCTGCAGGCAATGGCCGGGGCGACATCCGAAGAAGAAGTGCGTGCCCTGCGCCGCAAGCTGGGTGTGGAACCGGTGTTCAAACGCATCGATAGCTGCGCTGCCGAATTCGAAGCAATTACTCCCTATATGTACTCGACATACGAAGCCCCAAGCTTCGGAGAGGCCGAGAACGAGGCCAATCCGACTGACCGCCGCAAGATCGTTATTCTGGGTGGCGGGCCCAACCGCATCGGTCAGGGCATCGAATTCGATTACTGCTGCGTCCACGCGTGTTTCGCGCTGAGCGAAGCCGGGTTCGAGACCATCATGGTCAACTGCAATCCCGAAACGGTCAGCACCGATTACGACACATCCGACCGCCTGTATTTTGAGCCGCTGACGGCGGAAGACGTGCTGGAAATCCTGCGTGTCGAACAATCGAATGGCGAGCTGGTGGGCGTGATCGTCCAGTTCGGCGGGCAAACTCCGCTGAAACTGGCGCAGGCGCTGGAGGATGCGGGCATCCCGATCCTGGGCACCAGCCCCGACGCGATCGATCTGGCCGAAGACCGCGAACGGTTTGCCAGAATGGTCAACAAGCTGAAGCTGAAACAGCCCGATAACGGCATCGCCAAGAGCCGTGACGAAGCCGCCGCCGCCGCGCGCCGCATCGGCTATCCCGTCCTGCTGCGCCCCAGCTACGTTCTGGGCGGCCGCGCGATGGAAATCGTCGACAGCGAGGCGCAGCTGGATGATTACATCGCAACAGCGGTCAATGTGTCCGGTGACAGCCCCGTTCTGGTCGACCAGTATCTGCGTGATGCGGTGGAATGCGATGTCGACGTGATCAGCGACGGGACAGACGTGCGGATCGCAGGCGTGATGCAGCATATCGAGGAAGCGGGCGTGCATTCGGGCGACAGCGCCTGCACCCTGCCGCCCTATAGCCTCGACCCCGAAATCATTGCCGAAATGGAGCGTCAGGCCGAGGCACTGGCCATCGCGCTGAATGTAAAAGGCCTGATGAACGTCCAGTTCGCGGTGAAGGACGGAGAGGTTTATCTCATCGAGGTAAACCCGCGTGCAAGCCGCACAGTGCCGTTCGTCGCCAAGGCCATTGGCCGCCCGATTGCCAAAATTGCCGCATTGGTGATGGCAGGCGAGCCGCTGTCCGGTTTTGAACCGTTCAAGCTCGACACCGCGCATATGTCGGTGAAGGAAGCCGTGTTCCCCTTCAGCCGCTTCCCCGGTGCGGACCCCATTCTGTCACCCGAAATGCGCTCTACCGGCGAAGTGATGGGCATCGACAGCAGCTTTGCCGAGGCGTTTCTGAAATCGCAGATGGGGGCGGGGATGAGCCTGCCTGCAACGGGCACGCTTTTCGTATCCATGAAACAGAGCGACAAGGCCGTGATCGTCCCGGCGGTGAAACAACTGGTCGAAGCAGGCTGGTCGATCATCGCCACCGGTGGCACGCAAACCTATCTGGCAGAACAGGGCCTGCCGGTGGAACGGGTGAACAAGGTGGCCGAAGGGCAGCCGCATATCGTCGATGCGATCATCGATGGAAAGGTGGACCTGATCTTCAACAGCACAGAGGGCTGGCAGTCCCTGATGGACAGCAAATCCATCCGTGCATCGGCGCTGGAGGCAAAATTGCCATACTACACCACAGCCACCGCCAGCGTGGCCGCAGCGCAGGCGATTGCGACGGTAGATGCCTCTAAACTTGAAGTCCGGTCGTTGCAGGACTATTATAGCTCGACATAACGAAGGCTTCCTTCCCGACATCCCGATCCATGCTGCCGCCCGCAAGGCGCGGCCAATGGATTTTTTGGCGTGTCGGAACGCGAAAGACAGGACAGGGAATACAATGGATAAAGTGCCGATGCTGGCTGACGGCTACGAACGCCTGATGACCGATATGAAAGCTTTGCGCGCCGAACGTCCGAAGGTTGTGGACGCAATCGAAGAAGCGCGCGCGCATGGCGATTTGTCCGAAAACGCCGAATATCATGCGGCCAAGGAACGCCAGGGCCAGATCGAGGCGCAACTGGGTGATATCGAAGACAAGATCAACCGTGCGCAGATTATCGATCCCACCACGCTGTCGGGCGACCGGATCGTTTTTGGTGCCACCGTCACTCTGCTGGACGATAACGACAAAGCGGTGAAATACCAGATCGTCGGCGAGACAGAGGCGGATGCCAAGGGTGGCCGTATTTCCTTCAAGTCACCCCTTGGACGTGCCCTGATCGGCAAGAACACCGGCGACGAAATCGAAGTCACCGTGCCTTCCGGCGACAAGTTCTATCTGGTTGAAAAGATCGAATTCATCTGATCGATTGGGAACAGGGCCAGCCTCAGGATAGAGGCTTCTCCATCGCGTAATTGTGAATTGCGACCGGGTTTCGCATGTGCTCGATTGTAAAATCGCGCCTTTCGCCCATTGCGTACCCGGCGCGTTCGAAGGCGGCGCGGGCCGTTTCGCTTGCCTCGGTATAAAGGCGGTTCAGGCCGAGCATGCGGGCCTTGTTCTCTACTTCCATCAGCAGGCGCCCCGCCAATCCTTTGCGGGTATGGTCGGGGTGATTGTAGAGCATATCGACATGGCCATCTGATTCCATCAGGACGTAAGCGACAGGATTGTCGTCCAGATCGGCCGCCACAAACACCACGTCACCTGCCGCAACGCGCCCGGCGATCCGCTCTGGCTGGATATGGCGCGCAGACCATGCGGCGACCTGCTCCTGCGAATATTCCCTGGGGCCTATGGTGGCGATAGCCGCCAGCGTGACCAGCGACAGGGCCGGGGCATCGCCATCGGCATAAGGACGGATAGCGTAAGCCACGCGGCTTTATCAGGCTTCGGGATCGAGGATATCGTGCAGCGGTACGATGACGTACTTCATTTCTGCATCATCGACAGTACGTTGGGCGTTGCCGCGCCATGCTTCCACAGCGTTATCGTAATCGGAATAGACGCCAGCGACATGAATACCCTCTGGATCCTTGAACGTCAGTTCGCGCGGATCGTCCACGCGGCCACCCATCACCATAAAAAGGGTCTGTTTTGTTTTCTGCGTATCCATTGCTGCGTTCCTAGGGGGGAGGATAATAGCGCGCCAGTTGCTGACCGCCTGAAAGAATTTTCACATCCCCCTTAACGCAGTCGGCGCAGCAGGCAAATGCCTGCCGCGCCGACGCGTTGACGTTTTTAAAGTGCGGTCAGCTTGCAATCCGCGCCTTGGCATCACGGTAGCTTCGGCCGGCACGGCGTGCGGCCTTGCGCGACAGGCTGAGGACATCGTCCTGAGTGTTGCCTGCGGTGGATACTGCAGAGCGGCGAGCTTTGCGTGCTGTAAGCGCAATATCATCGCCGAAATCTTCCAGCCTATCTCCGCCGGCACGGGCTACATCACCTGCCTGATCCAGCAGGCCGCTGGCATAGGCAAGGCCCATATCGGTAGCATAGGTGGCCAGCGCTCCTGCACGCTTGCCTGCCCTGCGTCCGGGGCGGGTCATGGCGCCGATGGCGAGGCCCACTGCGGCCACGCCAGCGACAGCGGCTACGGGATGTTCTTTTACGAAGCGGGTCGCGCCTTCGCTTGCATCACGGGCATAATCACCAACGGAGCGTTCTGCATTACGCTGTTCACCCGCTTCGATTTTGGCCCGCAACTCGTCTCGTTTTTCCTTACTACTCATCATGATACTCCGGTGTTTTTATGTGTCTGTATAATCAATGGACCGCAGGCAGGTCTGTTCCGGGAAGGCCGGGAAAGCGCGATCAGCCGGTATAATCGTCCGGCCCGAATGGCATCTGCCCACGCTGACCGGCACGATCGGTTTCGTAATCCGCGTCTGACGCATCATTACCGGACAACAATTCGCCTAGTGCAGTGTGATCTAAACCAAGAAGCGAAAGGATCGGATTGCGTGCGAACCAGATGCCGACCGCGGCCAGCAGCGCGGCCAGTGCACCGCGGTTGTTGTCGGCCATTTCCGTGGCATCTTCGAACAGATCGACTGCACCATCCGTCATCCGGTGTGTCACCCGGTCCTTGATCCCTTTCGTCGAAAGATCCTGCTTAACATTGGCAATATCCGCCTTGACCAAAGCAAGAGCCCCGTTGCGCAATTCCCGATCGACAATCATGTCGAGCTCGCGGGTTTTCATGCGGTGTCTCCTGGTGAGGTTTCGAGCTTCTTGTTATCGAAAGCCCTGCTGATACCCTTGAAACGGCGAACGGCCAGCCAACCGAACAGCGCGGTACATAGCAGCAGCACACCAACCACAATTCCGGTTGCCGGGAAAAAACCGACAATGGGCCCCAAGGCTAAAATCAGGCCGACGACTATTCCAATCAGCGCAAGATGCAGCAAGGCGAACATGGCCAGAGCAAAGCCGATACCCGCCTTTGCCTCCTGTCCGGCAAAGGATGCGCGGCTTTTCTGGAAGGTGAGTTCGGCTTCCACATAGGCTTTGCCGTCATCTATCAATGCGCTGAGATCGTCTCCCAGCGAAGGTTCCTGATCGGTTTCTGTGGAGCGCACAGCAGACGGAGCGGGATTACTGTTTCCAGCATCCCACTCCGTTTTATTATCTTGCCCCTCGGGCGATGCATTATCCAGCATGTTCACCCGTTCCGGTGCAGTGTTGATAGAATATCGCGTTGATTAGCGGCGGAAAAGACGGGCGATCATATACCCGCCCACTGCGGCGAGACCGACTGCAAGGCCGGGGCTCTTGCGCACGAATTCTGTCGCATCGTCGCTCAGCTCATCCACGCTCTTGGATTCCAGCTTGGCTGCATTTTCCTGCAGCGTACGCGAAGCATTGCGAGCGTAGTCACCGTACTTAGGCCCGAAATTCTCGTCGATAACGGCTGCATTGTCAGCAACCATTTTGCCCAGTGCGGAAATCGCATCGCTGGCTTTGGCTTTACCATCGACCACAAGTTCGCCAGCCTTCGCCTTTGCCTGATCGGTGTACTCTCCGCTCTTGTCGCCAGCCTGGTTGCGATAAGCGGCTGCTCGGTCGGTGGCTTCGTTCTTCAAAGCGGCGGCACCGGCGCGGGCTTCATCCAGAGCAGCGTTGAAACGGGTTTTTGCTTCGCCCGCTCCGCCGGTCGGCTCGCTTACAGCGGAACCCGCCGCGGCACCGACGGCATCGCCTGCAGCGGCATCCTTGGTGGTTTTGGCTGTGCGTTTCGTTTTGGGCTTGGTGGTGGAAGTGGCCATGATTGTCGTCCTTCGCATAAATCGATTGTTTCGTCCGCTTACCCCGCAGGATAAACACTTCAAAGGCCCAACGCGCCTTGCCTGTATTTGTTCCTCGGCATAGAGCGCTGCCGACCTCTGTATAGAGGTGTCTTAGGACTACATAACACCCGGAGCTTTCCCATGACCGCGATTATCGACCTCCACGCCCGCGAAATTCTCGATTCGCGTGGTAACCCCACGGTCGAAGTCGATGTGTTGCTGGAAGACGGAAGCATGGGCCGCGCAGCTGTTCCCTCCGGTGCCTCGACAGGCGCGCATGAGGCGGTGGAACTGCGTGACGGAGACACCGGTCGCTACCTTGGTAAAGGTGTTCTCAAGGCGCTCGACGCGGTGAACGAAGAGATTGCCGACACCATTCTGGGTCTCGATGCCGAAGACCAGCGCGATATCGACATGGCCATGATCGATCTTGATGGCACGCAGAACAAAAGCCGTCTGGGTGCAAACGCCATTCTGGGTGTCAGCCTGGCGACCGCGAAAGCCGCCGCGGCAGCGCGGGGAATGCCGCTATGGGCCTATGTCGGCGGTGTGTCCGCCCACGTTCTGCCGGTGCCGATGATGAATATCGTCAATGGCGGCGAGCATGCAGACAACCCGATCGACATCCAGGAATTCATGGTGATGCCCGTCGGTGCAGAAACGCTGGCCGAGGGGGTCCGCTGGGGAGCGGAGATTTTCCACACTCTGAAGAAGGGGCTGGCCGAAAAGGGCCTGTCCACATCGGTCGGGGACGAAGGCGGGTTTGCTCCCAATCTTTCCAGTACGCGTGATGCACTGGATTTCATTATGCAGTCGGTGTCTCAGGCTGGTTTCAAACCGGGCGACGATGTTGTTCTGGCGCTCGACTGCGCTTCGACCGAGTTCTTCCGCAACGGGAAATACGAGGTTTCGGGCGAGGGCCTGTCCCTCGATGGCCAGCAAATGGCGGAATACCTCGCCAAATTATGCGATGATTATCCCATCCTTTCGATCGAAGACGGGATGGCGGAAGATGACTTTGTAGGCTGGAAGGCCCTGACTGATGCGATTGGCGACAAGGTGCAACTGGTCGGAGACGACCTGTTCGTGACCAACCCGCATCGTCTGCGCGATGGGATTGCCGACGGTCTTGCCAACTCGCTGCTGGTGAAGGTCAACCAGATCGGCACCTTGTCGGAAACGCTGGAGGCCGTCGATATCGCCCACCGTGCAGGCTACACTTCTGTGATGTCACACCGCTCAGGCGAAACCGAGGATTCCACCATTGCCGATCTCGCGGTTGCGACCAATTGCGGGCAGATCAAGACAGGCTCGCTTGCACGGTCTGACAGGCTGGCGAAATACAACCAGCTGATCCGCATCGAGGAAGAGCTGGGGGCCAGCGCGCATTATGCCGGCAGGGCCTGTTTCGGGCGTATCCGCCGCTAAAGCGCGAAACGGTTCCGCAATTCCAACAGGGCGATGGCGGCCTTGGCTGCCTCGCCGCCCTTGTCCTTGTCTGCGGGATTGGCGCGGGCCTGCGCCTGGCTCTCGTTCTCCACCGTGATAATGCCGTTGCCGATGGCGATACCGTCCATCGTCAGCGCCATGATCCCGCGCGCGCTTTCGCCAGCTACGATTTCGAAATGGTAGGTTTCGCCGCGGATCACCACACCGATTGCGACAAAGCCGTCGAACCCGCCGCTTTCCACGGCCAGCGCGATTGCGCCGGGGATTTCCAGCGCGCCGGGTACAGTCAGCACCTCGGCCTCGTGACCGGCGCTTTCCAGCGCGGCGCGCGCACCTGCGATGAGCTGATCGTTGAGATGGTCGTAGAAGCGGGCTTCGACGATTAGAAAACGGGCCATTGGTTACTCCGGAATGGGATGGTGATCGACGATGTTCAGGCCATAACCCTCGATCGCAACGACATTGGGTTGCGAATTGCTCAGCAGGATCATTTCGCGGATGTCCAGATCGGCCAGAATCTGAGAGCCGATGCCGACATTGCGGACCTCGTCTTCCTCACTGTAACCGCCCCCGGCGCGGCGCCCTGTGATAATAACGATCACTCCTGATCCATGATCACCGATGGCCTGCATCGCACGTTGCAGCGTGCGTTTGCGTGGACCGGGCTGGCCCAGAACATCATCGAAAACACTGATCGGATGAACGCGGGTGAGGGTGGGTTCGCCAGGCACCACATGCCCTTTCTGCAGGACGTAGTGTTCACGCCCGTCAATCGTGCTGCGATAGGTAACCAGACCCCAATGGCCGCCATAATCGGAATCGAACGGTCTATCGTCGACGCGCTCTACCAGATGGTCATTGCGCATTCGGTATTCGATAAGGTCGCGGATCGTACCGATCTTGAGATCGTGCTTGCGGGCAAACGAAACCAGATCATCGAGCCGGGCCATAGTGCCGTCTTCGTTGAGAATTTCGCAGATCACCCCCGCCGGGTTTAGACCGGCCAGGCGCGATATATCGACCGCGGCTTCCGTATGTCCGGCGCGCACCAGCACCCCGCCATCGCGGGCGGTGAGGGGGAAGACATGGCCGGGTGTGACGATGTCTTCCGGCCCCTTGCTGGTGTCGATTGCCACAGAGACGGTCCGCGCACGATCGGCGGCGGAGATGCCGGTGGTGACGCCTTCCTTGGCTTCGATGGAAATCGTGAAAGCCGTCTGCATGCTTTCGCGGTTGTTGCGGCTCATCGGTTCCAGCTCAAGGGTTTCCACGCGCGCCTTGTCGAGGGCGAGGCAGATAAGCCCGCGGCCGTGAGTTGCCATGAAGTTGATCGCATCGGGGGTCGCCATCTGGGCGGGGATGATCAGATCGCCCTCATTCTCCCGGTCTTCGTCATCGACCAGAATGTACATTCGGCCGTTGCGGGCTTCTTCGATGATTTCCTCGACAGGAACCAGCACGGGCTTCTCGTCCTGCGCATCGATCAACCGCTCCAGCTTGGCCAAAGTTTCCGACGTAGGGTTCCAGTCAGGCTCGTTACAGTCACGCAGTGTGTTGGCATGCAAACCAGCAGCGCGGGCCATTCCGGCCCGTGTCATGGTGCCAGTGGCGAGAAATGTGCGAACGCGGTCGATGGATATTTGTGTCATACCCCGTCATCACATTTCAATGTGACGGTGTCAATTCAATGTGATCCGTTTGCAGTGGGCGCAAATATCCATCCCGGCTTATGAGGTTCCAGAGAGGAAAATCACGCTGAAGGGTGGTGGTGGACGCACTTGGGTTCGAACCAAGGACCCGCTGATTAAGAGTCAGCTGCTCTACCAACTGAGCTATGCGTCCACACTTCACGATATCCGCCGGAAAAGCGGCGATTACAGGCCGGTCGAATCAAGCCTTGCGCTGCGGAGCGCTGCACATAGCGACTTGGCGATACGTTGCAAGGGGAAGCCGTGGTGGACGCATGGGTCGGCAACGCGGTGTATATCGCGTCCGGTCAGTCCGACAGCCCGCTGCCACGCTTCTTACGGTTCCAGCGATGCACCATCAGCAGGCTGCCAATACAGATCATATTGGTCATCATCGAAGACCCGCCATGACTCATAAACGGCAGGGGAATACCGACTACAGGAGCAAGCCCCATTACCATCAACAGGTTGATGGAAACGTAGAAGAATATCGTCGCCGTCATTCCGGCGGCGAGTAGCCGGTCGAAGCGGTCCTCTGCATTGCGCGCCACTTTCAAGCCCCAGCCAAGAATCGCCCCGAAGGCCGCAAGGACAAAGATGCCGCCCATCAGGCCCCATTCTTCAGCCATAGTGGCAAAAACGAAATCGGTATGCGGCTCGGGCAGATAATTCAGATGGCTTTGCGACCCTTCATTGAAACCTTTGCCGAACAGGCCGCCAGAACCGATGGCAATTTTCGACTGGGTGATGTGATATCCTGTGCCCAGCGGATCGCTCTCGGGATCGAGAAACGTCGTCACCCGCTGCTGCTGATAAGGCTTCAGCCCGAAGAAATAGGCCAGCGGGATGGCAGCGGCAGCCACGGCCCCGCCTCCTATAAACCATTTGAGCGGCAAACCGGCCAGGAACATGACAACCCCGGCGCCGAAAGCGATGGCCAATGACGTGCCAAGATCGGGCTGCATCAGCACCAGTGCCATCGGCGCTGCGACCAGTCCGCAAGCGGGCAACAGCGCGCGCCAGCCATTGATCATGCCGGTGGGTAACGAAGCGTAGAAATGCGCCAGCACAAGCACAATGGCAGGCTTCATCAGCTCGGATGGCTGGAGCCGCATGAAGCCGAGTTCAAGCCAGCGCTGCGACCCTCCGCCCAGCGTCCCCATGACTTCGACAGCCAAAAGCAACAGCAGGATGATGCCGTAAACCGGATAGGCAGCGAAGCGCGCCAGATCACGCGGAAACATCGCCAGCACCGAAGCCATAACCAGAAAGACGCCGAAGCGTATCCAGTGCGACAGCGCAAATGGCTGGAGGCTGCCCCCTGCTGCGGAAAACAGCACCAGTCCGCCAAATCCGGTCAGCACCAGCAACGGTATCAACATGCCCCATGGCTGGCGCGCGATAGGGGCAGGAATGATGGAGCTCATCAGGGCACCCCTGCGGCTGGCGACGGGGGCGGTGAACCTGAACGGCCTTCTGCCGGGCGCGATGCGCGAACTTCCTCCGCAATCGCCTCTTGCTGGGCCGCAGCCGCACGGGCCTCTGCATCCACACGGTCGGTGATGTTCTCGTTCCGCTCCGGGATCGGGCGAACCGTTTCTCCGGCGGCCTGCGTATAAGCGGCATAGTTGCGCTCCAGCCTTTGCTGCGCCGTTCCGCCCCATTGTTTCTCGTACCCGCGCAGGGCGTCCATGCCCTTCGCAGGATCGAACAGGAAGGTCATGACATCGCGCGCGATGGGGTAGGCTGCGCCCGAACCCCCACCATGTTCGATCACAACCGCGCCTGCATATTTGGGTTTGTCGAACGGCGCGAAGAAAACGAACAGGCCGTGATCGCGGTATTTCCACGGGCCGGACCGCCCGTCGGACACGCTGAGGCTGACGACCTGTGCCGTTCCGGTTTTACCGGCCATCTTCACATCGTCGAGCGGAAGGCGGGCACGCCCTGCCGTGCCCGGACCGTTGACAACATCGCTCATTGCCTGGCGGACATAGGCCATATCCTCCGCGCTGAAGCCCTCGCTTTTGAAGGTCGGCGTTTTGGAAGACATCAGCATCCGCGGCATCACCATGTTGCCGGTTGCCAGACGAGTCGACATCACTGCCAGTTGCAGCGGACTGGTGAGATAATATCCCTGACCAATAGAGGAATTGACCGTGTCGAACGGCTCCCACTTGCGCTCGTATTTTTTCAGCTTCCACGCCGGGTCGGGCACGGTACCGTAAAACTGGCTCGCCACGGGCAGATCGTATTCCTGCCCCAAACCGAAATCACGGGCCATTTGGGCCACTTTATCGAAACCGATCTTTTGGGCGAAATGGTAATAATAGCTGTCGCAACTTTGATAGATGCTCTTGGCCATATCTACGCTGCCGTGATTGCTCCAGCAGTTGAAGAACCGGTTCCCGATACGCCGTCCGCCTGAACAGGAAATCGTTTCGTTCGGATCGACACCGGCTTTCAGGAAGGCCAGTGAGTGCATTGGCTTCACTGTCGATCCAGGGGGATACAGACCTTTCAAGACCTTGTTGCGCAGAGGGACACGGTCGTTTTCACGCAGCATGGAATATTCCAGGCTACCAATGCCGGCAGAAAAGCTGTTGGGGTCGAAACTGGGCATGGATGCCATGCACAGGAGATCGCCGGTTTCGCAATCCATCACTACGACGGAGCCGCTTTCCAGACCAATCCGGCGCGCTGCATAGTCCTGCAGCGGACCATCGATAGTGGTCCGCAACGGATTGCCCTGAACGTCGGGCCGAGTTTCCAGATCGCGTACGATCCGCCCCGAGGCGGTAACTTCCACACGGCGCGCCCCCGGCTCGCCGCGGATGACCTGTTCGAATTCCTTCTCCAGCCCGTCCTTGCCGATCTTGTATCCGGGCGTGATCAGCAGCGGATTGCGCTCTTGCTCGTATTCTTCCGCATTGGCGATGCCGACATAGCCGATCAGATGGCCGACACTGGCACCGGTGGGATAATAGCGGGAGAAGCCGCGCTGGGGGATTACCCCGGGCAAATCCGGCAGACGCAGGCTGACAGCGGCAAACTGTTCGAACTCCAGCCCGCTTGCAACTTCGATCGGTTGATAGCTGGTGCCTTTGGCAATTTCGTCCAGCAGATCCACTTTACGGATTTCGTCCAGGCCCAGCAGATCGCCCAGCACATCCACCTGCCGTTCGGGATCGGTCAACCGCTCGGGGATCAGATCGACACGAAAATCGGCCTCGTTCGAGGCGAGGGGGGCGCCATTGCGATCGAGGATCCAGCCACGCCGCGGCGGGATCAGCGATAGATTGACCCGGTTGCTCTCGCTCTCGAGCTCGTATTTCTCGTTCTCGGCGATGGCGATGTAGCCCATTCGCGCAGCCAGCAGCACGCCGAGCCCGCCCATCGCGGTGCCGATGACGAAGGTCCGCCGGTCGAAGGCGTTCTCGAGCGTCGACTGGGTGACGACTTCGCGCGGGCGCGCGCGCTTGCGCAACCGCATCAGCGTGCCCTCCAGCGCTTGAGACGGGTACGGTCGAGGACCGCGACCAGCCGCGCTGCGATGGGGAAGAAGAGAATGGTGAGCACGAGCTGCGGAACCAGGGCCATGAGCGAATGGAAGGTCGGTTGGCCGCCGGAGAACAGCCATCCGGCGACGAGGTACCCGAGTATCAGTATACCCGCAGTGAACCAATCCTGCCAGAACGCACGCCACGGCAGCCGCGCCTCGATCAGCTCGATGCCGAGCATGATCAGCGACCATGTCATGATCGCGAAGCCGAAGGGTTGCCCGCTGTAGAGATCGTCGATCAAGCCCAGCGGAATGCCCGCCCATACGGGCATCAATCCGGGCCGCACCAGCCGCCAGGCGAGCAGCATGAGCAGGCCGAAGGGCGGCATCATCGGGAGGCCGGCGGCAATCGGGAAGACCGGCAAAACCGACCCGATGACGATCGAGATCCACGGCACGCTATTGGCGAGCAGTGGCGAGTGCGAGCGGTTGATCCGGCTGCCATAGGCATCGCTGCGCGCCCGCGGGT